>SESD01000568.1_pt1 | contig 22761 bp, 27 predicted proteins | sample 3171411 | NCBI WGS metagenome assembly SESD01 (sample SAMN06051880, study PRJNA518727) | freshwater metagenome | biome: subpolar coniferous forest; feature: holomictic lake; material: water; isolation source: holomictic Lake 442, 16.5 m depth | place: Canada: near Kenora, Ontario | collected...
TCAAGAACACGAACGGCAACGTTTGGCACAAGAATTACACGACGAATTGGGTCAATCATTAACCGCGATTAAAGTGATGGCGGTCACGATTGCTCGCGTGGAAAATTCTCAAAACAGCATCATCAAACAAAGTACCAACGCGATTGTTGAAGTGTGCGACCATTTAATGAGCGTCGGGCGTTCGATGATGCAACAATTGCATCCGTTGATTTTGACCGAATTGGGTTTAAAAGCCGCGCTCGACGATTTAATTTCACATTGGCAAACGCGCCATTCGCGCATCTTCATTACGTTTCAGTGCGATAACGACCTTGAATCCTTGCCCGAAACTATCAGCATTCACATTTTTAGAATGGTGCAAGAATGTTTAACCAATATCGTGCGACACGCCAACGCAACGGAAGTTTTGATTGTTTTGACGCTCGATGAACAGGATTTTTTAGCGTTGAAAATGACCGATAATGGGCAAGGTTGCGACGCGCAAACCATCAAAAATGGTTTTGGTTTGTTGAGTATGCGCGAGCGCGTGCGTAGTTTGGGCGGTGAATTTATGATTGAAACACAACTCCAAAACGGCATGATAATTCATGCAAGAATTCCCTTATGAAAACAGAAAAAATAACCGTTATTCTCGTCGATGATCACGCGATTGTTCGCGCGGGGTTTCGTTTATTATTGGCAACCGAAGCCAACATTGAAGTCATTGCCGAAGCGGAACGCGGTGAGCAAGCGTTACAACTTTATGCCGATTTACAGCCTGACATTATTATTATGGATTTATCGATGGCGGGAATGGGCGGTTTAGAAACCACCCGCCGTTTGGTTTTGCGGCATGAAAACGTAAAAATTATTGTGTTTAGCGTGCATCATGAAAAAGTGTATGTGCAACGCGCGATGAATGCAGGCGCGAAAGGTTATATTTGCAAACACGCCCATCCTGAAGTCTTAATCACCGCCATTAAAAAAGTCGCAAACGGTGAAATCTACGTCGAACCGAATTTGATTGATGACGCTGAGAATTCGCCAGATTCAATGGATTACCAAGCGATTATTGATAATTTTTCGCCACGAGAATTTGACGTATTTTTGTTATTAGCGAAAGGTCTAACGGCTCACACCATTTCGGAAAAATTATGTTTGAGTTATAAAACTGCGGCGAATTACGGCACAAACATTCGTCAGAAATTAAATGTAAATTCGGGCGCAGAATTGGCGCATATTGCGTTGTTGCTGAATTTGACGAAATAAGTTTAGGAAAAAGTCCTATAGAATTTCAAGGAGTGTAAATTTAGAATACGTTTTTTCAAAAACTAAAAATTATCGAAGGCTACAAACACATGAATTACGAACTAACTGGCTTACCTAAAAAAATCACTGCTGGTGCGGATAGCGATACATTCATCATTAACAACTCTTCAATTCGTAATTTTATTATTGATGGCGGTACAAATTTGGGCGGGGATGCGATTGTGAAACCTGTTTATTTTGCAGAAGGTAAACTTTCAACCGTTAAAACATCGCTTGATACACCAAACGCGACGGACACGATTAAATTTAACAAAACGGGGATTTTCTCCGCGTTAACGTTTTCACATATCGAGCGCATTGATTTAGCAGAAGGCGTTACCGCGACATTCACCAGTGGACAATTAGACGATGCGATGGGTTCTTTGGGCGAATCGACAGACAATGCCACTGGCTTCAATCCTGGTTTACATTTTTACGGTGTGGCAGGCGGTAAAACTGAAACAGTAAAAGTCGTTGTCGATTATGAAGACTTCACTTTTACGCCTGCGACAACCGTTATCGGTGCGGAACCCATCACTTACAACATGGGCGACTTTCAGTTAGATGACGCATCAACGGGTAACTTATTTCATGATGTTTTGCATTCTGACGACTTTGCCAAAAATAGCACACCGAAAAGTTACGCTCGTGCCGATGGTTCAAACAGTGCGGATTATGGAAAAGGCAGTAATGGCAGTAATGGCGTTGATAACGCAACCTTGCGTTTGGGCAATGACACTTATTTTGGCGGTGCAGGAAATGATTTGTTAATTGGTCATCAAGGCGCGGATTCATTGGACGGTGGAACAGGTAATGATACATTTTTAATTACCAGTTTCGGTGGAGCATTAGGCGCAGCGGGTAAAGCGGATGACGGAAATTTAGAATGGATTGCTGGCGATGTCATTATTGGCGGAAGCGGCACAGATACATTGCGAATTACGGGCGGCGCAGCAACTTCAACAACCGTCACACTCACCGACAAGAATTTTAAAGGCATGGAAATCGTGCAAGTCGGCGCAAAAGTTGGACGCTTAAACGTAGAAGACGCGGCGTTGCAATTGTTAAATAATCATTATTATCAGGATGTGGCTGGAATAATTACAGGTAAAGATTTACGCGCGGGTCAAACCGCTGATAACGTCATCGTCGATGCCAGTGCAATCAAGACGAATGGTTTAATGTTTGTGGGAAATACCAATGCCAACACGTTTATTGGCACGAACAAAGCCGATACGTTTATAGGCAACGGCGGCAATGATGTTTTAACAGGTGGCGCGGGCGCAGATAAATTTGTTTTTGGCAAAGTCCACGCACAAACAATTACGGGCGACGCAACTACGATTCAAACTTATCAAGACGTGGCTTCTGATTTAACGGGCGTTGATACGATTACCGATTTCAAATCTGGCACCGATAAAATTGCGGTGAATCTTGAATTATTCAATGTGCCAACAGGTTCAACCGTCAAAATCAATCCTGCGTATTTTCTCTCGTTTGACAATGGTTATTTGTCTTTCGATAAAACAACGCACACATTGTCTTACGATGCGGATGGAAACGAAGCTGGAAACTCTGTTGCGTTAGTTGTTTTAACAGGTGTTTCAAATTTAACCGCGAATGATTTTATCGTTGCGTAATCTTTTTAGTTTTTGAAAAATGGGTTCTCCCCCACACTCTTACCGCGATGTTGAAAAACATCGTGGTTTTTTTATTTTATGATGGTTCGTGAATTATGAAAAAACTTATTTACATTGGCTTAGTCATTTCATCGGCGACAAATACAGCCTTTGCCGAAGATAAACCACAAGATTTAGGCATTATGAATATCGTTGGTGTTTCGCCTGTGGGTGAAAATAATATCGACGCGCTCAAATTGCCAACCACTGTGCAAACGGTTTCGAGCGAGCAACTCGAAACGGCGCAAACGATTTCACTTTCGGAATATATCAATCGTTATTTGGGCAGCGTTCACGTTAATGAAGCGCAAAATAATCCGTTACAACCTGATATTTCTTATCGTGGCTTTACTGCCTCGCCGTTGATGGGTTTGCCGCAAGGTTTATCGACTTACGTTAATGGCGTGCGTTTCAATGAACCGTTTGGCGATACGGTGAATTGGGATTTAATTCCGCAAGGCGCAATTGATTCGATGGCGTTATATTCGTCGAATCCTGTTTATGGTTTGAATTCGCTCGGTGGCGCGATTGCGATTAAAACGAAAACGGGTTTTTCATCGCCTAAACATCAACTCGAAGTTTATGGCGGTTCATTTGGGCGACATTCTGAAGAATTAACCAGCGGCTGGAATAATGGAACGTGGGGTTATTTCGTTGACATCAATCATTTTGAAGAGGACGGTTGGCGCGATTTTTCACCAACGAAAGCGGATCGTGTTTTTGGCACGTTGAGTTGGCGCGGCGATAAAGGTTCACTCGATTTAACGTTGGGCGCGAACGATAACAATATGCGAGGAAATGGCGCAACGCCGATTCAATTATTAAACGAAAACCGCAAAGCGATTTTTACGCATCCTGACCAAACAATTACCCGAATGTTTTTCTCAGAATTAGCAGGAAGTTTCGACGTAACCGACAAAATTGAAGTCAGCGGCAATGGTTATTTTCGTCAAAATCGCATGAAAACCTTTAACGGTGATAACAGCGATTACGACGATTGCGCGGATGAATCGGGTTTTTTATGTGAAGGTGAAAATCCTGTGATGGGAACGGACGGCAATTTAATTCTAGCGGATGATGCCGTTGAAGGCGCAACCCGAAATTCAAGCTCAACATTGATGCGTGGCAAAGGCGGTTCATTGCAAACGGCTTTCACAGGCGATTTGTTCAAACATGAAAATAATTTAACGGTTGGCACGACTTACGATGTGTCTGAAATCAATTTTGCCGCCAATACGGAACTCGGTTCATTAACCGAAAGTCGTGGAACTATTGGAAGTGGCGTTTATGTCGATGAATCGAAAGTACGTTTAAAAGCAGGAACTGAAACGGTTGGCGTATTTTTGACCGATACCTTTTCAATTACTGACAAACTTGCAGCGACGATTGCAGGACGATACAACCACATTACCGTTGATATGCAAGACAAATATATCAATGACCCAGAGAAAAATTTAAACGGACATCACGCTTTTGAGCGTTTAAATCCATCGGCGGGTTTGACGTATCAACTTTTGAAAAATGTGAATGTTTATGGCAATTATGCTGAATCTGCGCGTGCGCCCACGCCAATGGAATTAAGCTGCGCCGACCCCGAAGCTCCGTGTAAATTACCGAATTCGTTTGTTGCTGATCCGCCATTAAATCAAGTAGTTGCCAAAACGTGGGAAGGCGGCTTTCGCGGTAATTTAAACGAAATTGTTAATGGAAAATGGGATTGGAATTTGGGTTATTTTCACGCCGTGAATAACAACGATATTATTTTTCATCGTGCGGGAAATATCGCCAGCCAAGGTTATTTTAGTAACGTCGGACAAACGCAGCGTTACGGCATCGAAGCGGGAACATCGATTGATAAAGAAAGCGTTTTTAGTGCGATTGACGATTGGCACATCGACGCTCACTATACTTATTTAAACGCGCAATATCTGGATGGTTTTAACATTCAAAATCCATTAAACGCGGATGAAATTGTGGCGGTTCAAAAAGGTGACAAAATTTCGAGCATTCCCGCGCATATTTTCAAAGCGGCGTTGAGCGTGGATTTGTGGAAAAAAGCATCGTTGGGAATCAATGGAATGTACAGCGGCAATCAAGTTTTCCGTGGCGATGAAAGCAATATGACTGCATCACTTTCTGGTTATTGGGTTTTCAACGGCACCGCAGAATATAAATTCACTAAAAATTTCACGCTGTTCGGCAAAGTGAATAATTTGTTTGATACCAATTACAACACGTTTGGCGTTTATGGTCAGGCGAGCGACGTGTTAGGCGCAGATTATAATGATGGACGTTTTGTTTCGCCTGCCGCGCCACGCGCTGGTTGGATTGGTGTGCGGTTGAGTCTTTAAATTATTGGAAATAACAATCGGAACGTCGTGCCTTGATTCGGCTGACTTTGTTTGGAATCAATCAAAATATGACCTTCGGCATGATGCACGATGCTACTCACCGTTGATAAACCTAAACCCGTTCCTTTGCCCAATTCTTTTGTGGTGAAAAAAGGCGTGAAAATTCGATGAACAATTTTCGGATCAATTCCAGTACCGTTATCGGACATGCTCAATTCAATAAAATCGCCTTCAAGTCTTTTAGCACACGCCGTACAGCACCGCGACGACAGCGTCATCGTATTTAGTGAAAGGTTAATTATGCCGCTCGAATTTTTCATCGCATCTCGCGCATTCACCGCTAAATTGGTTAGGATTTGATGCAAGTCAATCGCATCAATTTCGATGTTTTCGGTGCAATTTAACGCCAATTCAAGTTTGATGCGACTCGTTAGCGCGGGACGTAACATCGTCACCACTTCGTCAATCACGTCAAGCGTGGGCTGTACGTTTATTTTTTTTTGGGGTGACTTTTCGCGACAATAATTCATCATTTTTTGAATGAGTACCACCGCCCTTTGACCAGCAAAATCTAGTTGCTCGATATTTTTTTCAATTTGAACTCGTAAGGTTCCATCGACGATGTCTTCCGTTAGGATAAGATTCATTTCGTTATAACCTAACATACACGCCAAAATGTTATTAAAATCGTGAGCAATACCCGAAGTCAGTTGTCCAATGCTTTCCAATTTTTGCATCTGATTGACTTGGTGATTCAACTCGTCATTTTGATTGTGAGCAACCATCAATTCAGCGGCGCGGCGTTCCTTTTCAGCATTTTGAAAAGCCAGTTCTTGATGGGCTGCCTTATTCTTCGCCACGATAACCAAGTGATTTTTGATTCTTAACAAGGTCGTAATTGGGTCGATAGGTTTTTTAAGATAATCAATCGCGCCTAATTTAAGACCGCGCTCTTCAGAATGAAAATCCGTCCCCACCGTAACAAAAATAACGGGAATCTCACTGGTCGTCGCCTCATTTTTTAATTGACGGCACACTTCGTAGCCGTTCATATCGGGCATGATTACATCAAGCAAAATCAAACCGATATAAGGGCTGGATTTAGCGATTTGTAACGCGCGTGACCCTGAACTCGCCACTTTGACGGAATAATGCCGTTTCAAAAACGACACAAAGGCTTCTTGAGTTATTCGATTATCGTCAACGATTAAAATCGTAGTCGCCGCTGTGTCGGGTTCGGACGTTTTCGTGGTCGCATAGCCGAGAAGGTTTTTTAAAAGCTGTCGCGCTTGCGGATATTCGGTATCCTGAATTTTTTCTACTATGTCGGCATAAGCGGGGTGTTGATGGTCGTATAAATACAATTTCAATTCCGCGAGTAAGTCATCATCAACAAAACGGTCGTTTGCCAATAAATTATTCAAATTTTCCACAATTTTTTGGAACGTGGAAAATTCGTGTCCATTCAGTATTTTTTTATGGACGGGCAAATCGGGCAAACGCGCAATGGTGGTCATGGTGTCTTTAAGCACACGGTCAAAATTTTCTAACGTTTGCGGGGTATATTGCCTATTTTTCAATTCATCTTCTAATTCATCGGAAACGCGATGCAATAACGAGATGCCCAAATTACCGGCGGTTCCTCTCAATGCGTGCAAATATTCTTGTGCTTGTGTGAAGTTATCAGCAGAAATCAGCTCTCGAATTAAAAGTCCGTCTTCCGCGTATTTTTCGCTAAATTTTTTCAACAGATGAACTAATTTTTCTTCATTGCCGCCCAACATCGTTAAGATGTTCGTTAATTCAAATTCCTGTAAGGATTTAAGCAACGCAGACGAATCGGCGATATTGCAAATTTCTTTTGTAGCGTTCATAAACGTTCCATTTTGGACAAAAAAACTTCAAACCAACTTAATCTCATAACCTGCGAATTTACGCACATTCAACACACCTTTATCAAAAATTAAATACTGTCCTTTAATTCCCTGCAAAACACCCGAAATATGCGGTGTTTTATCAAAATTTAACGCGGTCACTTTTGACGGTGCCATTTCAATCGGATAATGTAAATCAACCACTTTTTCATCGGCTAAAAATGCCATCGCGCCATGATTTAAATGTTCTAATTCGTTTAATTCATTCGTACATATTGTTAGTAATTTATCACGTTCGGCGATTAAATTCAGCGGTTCGATTTGATTTTTTAACATGCGTTGCCATTGCGTTTTATCGTTGACGTGTTGGGCGAGTAGCGTTTCGATTTGCCCCGAAAGCCGCCGCGACGAGACTTTAAAAATCGGTAACGCTTGAATTGCGCCTTGATCAATCCAGCGTGTGGGAATTTGCGTGTGGCGCGTAATACCTACTTTTAAACCGCTAGTATTTGCCAAATAAACGATGTGTGACTGAAAACAAAAGGTTTCCGCCCACACCGAATCGCGACACGTTCCGGCGGCATGATGGCATATTTCGGGTTTCATCATACACATATCACATTGTGCGAGCCGCGAAAAACACGGATAACAATATCCTTGGTTAAAACTTTTTCGCATTGGCATATTGCAATGCAAACAATGCAATTGCCCCGTGTGTTGCAATGACACCGTTTGACCCAGCAACGGATTCAGTGGCACACGCTGGTAATTTAAAACTAATTCATAACGGATTGGCGTATCGTGAACCGCCGCCATTTTTTCTAATTGACCTTGCATTCATTTCCTCGTTAAAAAGCCTAAGATAAGTCTGCTATAATGCCCGAATTCAAGAATTTTAACCCTAAAAAAATAGGAATCATTATGTCATTAAGACGTGTGCCATCCGGCAACGATTTACCCCACGATATTAACGTTATCATTGAAATTCCCGCGTACAGCGATCCCGTTAAATATGAAGTGGATAAAGAGACGGGGATTTTGACGGTTGATCGTTTTATGGGAACAGCGATGCAATATCCGACGAATTACGGTTATGTGCCGCAAACGCTTTCTGACGATGGCGATCCTGTAGACGTTTTGGTCATTGCTCCCGCGCCATTATTGAGTGGGTGTGTGGTGCGATGCCGCCCGATTGGTGTATTGAAAATGACAGACGAATCGGGCGAAGATGCGAAAGTATTAGCAGTTCCCGTCGATAAACTCACGCCATTTTATAAAAAAGTTCTCAGTTACGAGGATATTCCAGAAATCACGCTGGTAAAAATCGCGCATTTTTTCCAGCATTATAAAGATTTAGAAGACGGAAAATGGGTTGTAATCGAGGGTTGGTTTGGTATCGACGAAGCAAAAAAAGAAATTATGGATAGCATGGCACGTTATAACACTGAACAAAAATAGTTGTCGATTGCAGCAACGGTGGAAGGTTTAACCACCTTTCACCGCACTCTCTACATTCATTGAACAACACGGTGTTAATTCCCGCTGAAAGGCTAATAATCTAAATTTTTTGTCAGAATGACATTGCGTTGCTCACTTACCGAAGATGGTATGCCACCAGACCTATTTTACCGTCGTCGTAATGCAAGGCATTATTACCCATTTTTCGCAATTCTTCAATTGCCTGTTTTTTGGAATCAGCCGATTTTGTGGTGTTACCAGAGGTATTCTCAACCACGTTGAGCAGTGTTTCTACTCGTTCACGGAGTTGTGGATGTTGGTTTAGGCGGTTTATAAAAACTTGATCGTTATATTGAGTCATCGTTTATACCAATTCAAAATGAAGATATTTCACAGAATCTCTTTCACATTTAATCGCAGCCGTTTTGAATAATAAAACGCAGGGTAAAAAAATGCCGCAACGAAACTTTGAGGCGGCACTAAAAAAGAGATGGATATTAAGACTCTATCGCCTAGAGGAGCTTTGAAGAGTGACGCTATTTTAATCACAAATTCCGAAGTTGAAAATGTGGCAAATTGTCGCGCGACAATTTGTCGCGTAACACAAATCGCCATTTTTAATACGGAATATCGTCAGCAGAAATTGTCAACATCAGGCAAATCAAGGACTTCACACTGATTCAAAAAAATAAGCCGGAATATCTTGATACGCCACATCAGGTTCTCGTTTTAACGGTTTACCGGTTTGAGCATCGATGCTGAAACTTTCGCGTAATTCTTTTTTCGATACCGCAATCCATTGATGGTCGCGCAAAATCAACCCGTAGACATTTTTAATTGGCACCCACATTTTTTTATTTTTCGCGTTAATGATTTCTGTTTTTAATGGCGTAAATTGGCGAATAATAACAACGCCACCGTTAGAAAAACCGCTATTCAGTTCGGCAAGAAACAAATGTTTGTGCATCGGGTCATAACCCACATTGCCGTCGTCATCAATATCAAATTTAATCTCGCCCGTTTCTTCTAAAAGCACCGTCAGAATTTTCATGCCTGCCATGGCAACGATATGATTTAGTAGTTGTAATGCTTTATTGTCTGATGGTTTACACATTTTGTACTCCGTTTAAATTTTCGACACCCACCGCTTTTCATTTGTTGCCAGCTGTTCTAATTTCCAAAACGGTGCATTCGCTTTTAATTCTTCCATCAAATAGCGGCACGCTTCAAACGCTTCGCCGCGATGTACTGACCAAACTGCCACCAAAACAATCGGTTCATTTGGCAAAATCTCGCCGACACGATGTACAATCAAACAATCCAAAATTTGCCATGTCGCGTTTGCGGTCGTGACCATTTTCGCCAATTGTTTTTGCGTCATGCCGTCGTAGTGTTCCAGCGTCATCGCTTGCACGTCGTCACCGTCGTTGAAATCGCGCATGGTACCAATGAAAATACTGGTCGCGCCAAATTTTCCGTTCAACGCCAACGTATTTTGAAACGTTTGAATTTCGGCAAACGGCTCAAAGGCAACATCACAAATTTTTATCGTCACTTTTAGCCGCCCGTTACCGGTGGGAAAAATGCCACTTCGTCGCCGATGTTGACAATATGCGAACGCGCCACATAATCCATATTCACCGCCGTCAGCATATTTTCAGCCAACGGCAAATCGCCGTTTAAAAAATGCCAAACGTCTAAAACCGTCAACGATTCGACCACCGACAACGCTTCATTTGAACGCCCGAGCGTTTCTTTTAGACTGCCAAAATAACGTATCGTAATCATGATTTTTTAAAAAACGTGTAAAAATTGCGGGTTGAAATATCGGCAACCGAATGAAGCGAAACGCCGCGCAAATCGGCGACTCGTTGCGCGACGTGCTGCACATATTGCGGATAATTCGGTCTGCCCCGATGCGGAACGGGCGACAAATACGGCGAATCCGTTTCGATTAAAAAGCGTTCGCTCGGCACTTTTTTGGCGACATCGTGAACCGAAGTCGCGCTGTTAAACGTCACGATGCCCGAAAAGGAAATGTAAAAATTCAAATCCAACGCTTGTTTAGCGAATTCCCAATCTTCGGTGAAACAATGAATAATGCCGCCGATTTCACCCGCGTTTTCTTCGCGCAAAATTCGCAACGTGTCGGCTTTCGCCTCGCGGGTGTGAACAATCAACGGTTTATTTAAAATTTTTGCCGCGCGAATGTGATTTCTAAAACTGTCGTGTTGCCGCGTGTAATCGCCTTCGGTACGAAAATAATCTAAACCCGTTTCACCCAACCCAATCACTTTTTCATCTTGTCCCAATGCGACTAATTCCGCAACCGTGGGATTTTGTCCTTCATCTTCGTTAGGATGCACGCCCACCGTCACAGAAATATCCGCGTAATCCGCCACCAATTCGCGCATCGCCGGATAGGCTTCTAAATCAATCGCAATGCACAACAAATGCTCAATCTGTTGGTCGCGAATGTGTTGCATCAAACAGGCAAAATCATTTTGATACGGCGTTAAGTCGAGGCGGTCGAGGTGACAGTGTGAATCAATAAGCATAATTTTCCTTTTTTACATCGTGTAAGTTGGACGCTCAGATTCTAACGCGCCCGCTAAATACGTTTCAATTTTGTTTTTGACCGCAAAATCTTGTTCACCAAATTGAATACCAATGCCCGTCGAACGATAACCCACTGAACCAGGCGGTGTTTTCCAAACCACTTTACCGTTAATAGGAAAACGCTCGGTTTCCGCCATAAGATTTAACAAGATAAATAATTCCTGCCCGATGTCATATTCACGCGGAGTTGGAATAAAAATGCCACCATTTTCGACAAACGGCATATACGACATATACAACGCATTTTTATCCTTGAGCGAAAACGACAACACACTTTGATTTTGTTTTTCACTTTGTTTTTCAGTCATCACCCACTCCGATTAAGCATTGCCCATGCGATTAAAATTTCTTCCCACAACACTTGTTTGTTGATGGGGGTTTCAAGTCGTCGCCGACTTAGTAACAATAAATCATAAAATTCAATCAATTTTATTGGATTCAAACGCGGCGCAAGTTCACTTAATGCCACGTTCAAATCAGCATGATATAGATTTTTTGGCGCAGTTTGATAGCGATAACGCATTAAATCAATCACCCACGAACTCAGCCAAAATAGTAACGTGGCTTCCGGTAATTTTAACCATTGTTCCGCCACAATAACGGGATGACTTTGTTGTTTAGCAATCGAAATCCACGCGGCAAAACAATCGTGACGTTGTTGCATGTGTTCATCCGTCGCGTATTTTTGCGCGAGTAACGGCGCACCTTGTGCTAAATTTAACACAATTTCCGCATTATTCGTTTGTTGCAAAAGCCACGGCAAAACCAAACTTTTATCGGGCATCACGACGGTAAATTTTTGACAGCGACTTTTAATCGTCGCGGGCAATTTATTCAGCCGATGTGTCACTAAAATCAGCACGGTGCGTTCCGTCGGTTCTTCTAAAAATTTTAAAAACGCATTCGCCGCCGCATTATTTAACGCATCTGCTGGGTGAATCAGAATCACACGATAACGTTCAAATTGCGGTTTTAAAGTCAGCTTTTCCATTAACGCGCGAATTTGCGCGATGGTGATATTTTTGCCGACTTCTTCAGGTTGTACCACCATAAAATCAGGATGCGTTTGCGCTTTGACCAACAAACAACTGCCGCATTCGTTACAACTCAAACCGTCCGATTTTGGGCGTTCACACAATAAAGCGTGTGCGAATTGTTCCGCTAAATGTTGCTTCCCAATCCCTAACGCGCCGTTGATAAGTAAGGCTTGCGGCACGCGCTGTTGCGTCACATAGTTTTGTAATTGCTGCCAATCGTTGTGCTGCCAAGGATATAATTTCATCGCAACAACGGACTCAAAACGTGAATAATCGCTTGTTGAACATCGGCGAGCGATTGATTCGCTTTAATCAATTTAATGCGTTGCGGATGGAGTTCGGCTTGCAACAAATACGCGCGGCGCACGTCTTCAAAAAACTGCACGGTTTCCGATTCAAACCGATCAAACGCGCCCCGTTTTCCAGCGCGTTCCATGCCGATTTTCACTGGCGCATCGAGCAACAATGTTAAATCGGGGCGCAAATTTCCCTGCACCAAATTTTCCAATCCTTCAATCGTGCTGATTTTCATATTGCGTCCGCCACCTTGATACGCATAGGTTGCGTCCGTAAATCGATCGCAAATTACCCAATCGCCACGCGCTAAAGCGGGTTCGATAACGTGTTTGATGTGTTGCGCCCTGGCAGCGAACATCAATAATAATTCGGCTTCTTCGGCAATGGCTTCACTTTTTTTGCTGAGTAATAAGGTGCGTAATTTTTCCGCTAACGGCGTTCCGCCTGGTTCACGGGTGACGACGAGCGAAATTTTTCGGGTTTGCAAATAGTGTTCGATAAATGCCACGTTGGTCGTTTTCCCCACGCCTTCGCCGCCTTCAAACGTAATAAATTTTCCTCTGCTCATGTCGTCATCTCGTTTTAACCACGCTCTTTTAACGCGCAATATAACATTTCAACTTCTGTTCGCGCCCACGGTGTTTTTCGTAAAAAAGTTAAACTGGATTTAATAGTGGGATTATTATAAAAACAGCGAATTTCGACCAAATCGCTCAATTCACGCCATCCATAATACGCCACCAATTCGTTGAGTATCGTTTCCAACGTCACGCCGTTCAAATGTTGAAGAAGTTTTTTATCGGTCATTTTTTGCCTCATTTTTGTGACGTTGATAGGTTTCGACAGCGGCATTGTGCGCGTCTAAATTCGCAGAAAAAACGTGTGTGCCGTCGCCTTTCGCCACGAAAAATAACGCTTCGCTTGCGTCAGGATGCAACGCGGCGTGAATAGCTTCACGTCCCGCCATGGCAATCGGCGTGGGCGGTAATCCTTTGAAAGTGTAAGTATTATAAGGCGTTGGATTTTTCAAATCAGCTGTTTTAATGTTGCCTTGATAGGTTTCACCCATGCCATAAATCACCGTCGGATCAGTTTGCAACATCATATTCTGTTGTAAACGACGACTAAAAACACCAGCAATTTGGGCGCGTTCAAACGGCGCAGCGGTTTCTTTTTCAATAATCGAAGCCAAACATATTGCTTGATAGGGCGTAGTAATGGGCAAATTCGCTGCCCTGCCCTGCCATTCTTGCGCCAAAATAATCTGCATTTTCGTGTAAGCACGTTTTAAAATCGCCACATCCGTCGTGTGTTTTTCAAAAAAATAAGTGTCTGGAAAAAACAATCCTTCGGGATGATTTTGCGAAATACCCAGTTGTTTCACGATGTCGTTAATTTGGACACTTTTCAACGTGTGTTCAATGTACGGATTTGCATCCAATTGTTGACGAATCGCTTTAAAATTCCACCCTTCGGGGAACGTGATGGCGTGCCGTTTCACTTTTCCCTGCACAAATAACGCTAAAATATCTTTCGCCGTCAGCCCTTTGGCGAGTTCGTATTCGCCCGATTTTATTTTTTTATTTTCGCCATTTATTTTCGCCAAAAATTTGAACCAAAACGGCTTGATTTTCACATTTTGCGCGACCAGTTTGTTGGTGATTTGTTTAAGTGAATCGCCTTTTTCAATATCAATCGTCACGAATTTTTCAATTACTACGGGATTGCTGATGGCACTTTCGTAATCCATCCACAACCAGCCGCCAAAATAACTCAAGCCAATCAACGCATAAATGATGATTTTATTAAACGGCATAAGCGACCTGTTTTTGTTTTTCATTTTCTAGCGCGAGTTGTAATTTTTGGGTGACTCTGCCAGCCTGACGAACGTAGGGGTTCACTGCGTGAACCCGCATAACGAAATTTTTATCAATGGGAAATTGCTGCTCTGCGGGTTCACGCAGTGAACCCCTACGAATTTCTGCAACCCCCCAAATGCCAATCACCGAATTACACACAAAAACTTCATCCGCGTTGAGCAAATCATCGATAAAAAAATCACGTTCAATCACGGGCATTTGTTCAAAAATCCACGCGCGAATAATGCCCGAAATGCCACACAGATTCAGCGTCGCAGTAAATAATTCGCCATTTTTAACGTAAAAAAGATTCGTCATGGTGCCTTCAATTACACGTCCACAAAAATCAAGCATAATGCCTTCTTGAATCGCCGCATCGTTCCATTCCGCTCGCGCCAAAACTTGTTCCAAACGATTTAAGTGTTTCATGCCTGCGAGCGTTGGATTTAAACCCAATTGCGTTTTACAGATTCGCGCCACAATTCCAGCGGAATAATAACTTTTTGGATAATCGGGAAACGGATGCAAACTCAGAATCTGCGTGGTTTGAATGACATCGGGTTGACGATAACCGCGCCCGCCCGAACCGCGCGTGATGATGATTTTCAAGACGGCATTGCCCGCATTTTGGCAAAGCTGGTGAATTTCAAAACGCAGCAAATTCAAATCCAGTTTTGGCAAATAAAGCCGCTCGGAATCGGTGTTCAAACGTTGAAGATGTTGCTCAAGAAAAATTGGCGTGTTTTGGCGAATTTCAATAGTTTCAAATAGCCCGTCGCCGTATTGAAAACCACGATCCATAATCGTAATAGTGTCGCGCTGTTCACCATTGACGAGCATTTTTAAAATCGTGGTTTGAGTGGGATTTTTTATTGGTAACGTTTGAAAATCAACGTTCCGTTTGTGCCGCCGAATCCAAACGAATTTGACATTGCCACGTCGATTTTCATATTTCGCGCCGTGTTTGGTACATAATCTAAATCACATTCGGGGTCTTGGTTTTCTAAATTTATGGTCGGTGGCGCGATTTGATTTTGAATACTCAACGCCGTTAAAACAGCTTCGATACCGCCCGCCGCGCCTAACATGTGACCAATCATTGATTTAGTCGAACTGATGGCGACGTTATAAGCGTGTTCGCCCAAAGCCGCTTTCATGGCTTGTGTTTCGCCTAAATCACCCGCTGGCGTTGATGTGCCGTGGGCGTTGATGTAATCCACGTCAGAAACATTCAAACCCGCGTCGCGCAACGCATTTCGCATACAACGTGCCGCGCCTTCGCCACCTGCCGACGGCGTTGTAATATGATAAGCATCGCCGCTCATGCCGTAACCGACAAGTTCGGCGTAAATTTTCGCACCACGCGCTTTCGCGTGTTCAAGTTCTTCCAAAACGACTACGCCTGCACCGTCACTTAATACAAAACCGTCGCGGTCTTTATCCCACGGGCGACTGGCTTGTTGTGGCGCGTCGTTGCGACGTGAAAGGGCTTTTGCCGATGCGAAACCACCCATTGCGGTCGGTGACGTGGTGCAACGTTCAGCACCGCCTGCAATCATGACATCGGCATCACCATATTTAATCAACCGCGCTGCGTCGCCAATGTTATGTGTTCCCGTTGCACACGCGGTGACAATCGCAAAATTAGGCCCTTTCAAACCGTATTTAATTGATAAATTGCCCGAAATCATATTGATGATATTACCTGGAACGAAAAACGGCGAAATGCGACGCGGGCCCGATTTATCATAGGTTGCGTAACAATCTTCGATGCCGGTAATGCCCCCGATGCCTGAACCAATTGCCACGCCAATGCGTTCGGCGTTTTCTTCGGTGACGACTAAACCTGAATCTTCAAATGCCTGACAACCCGCAGCGATACCGTAATGGACAAAACCGTCCATGCGTTTTGCGTCTTTTTCGGCGATGTATTGGCTGATGTCAAAATTGCGAATTACGCCACCAAACGTGGTCGCAAAAGGGGAAATATCAAACGAATCAATTGCGCTGATGCCACTTTTACCGTTGACAATACCAGCCCAAGTACCTGCAACCGTGTTAGCTAAAGGCGTAACCGCGCCTAATCCTGTGATGACGACTCGACGTTTCAATGTTGTGTACCGTAGAAAAATAAAGAGGGAAAAGAATGGGGAATTTGATGCGTGCCGTGGTGGATGAACGAGCGTTCATCCACACGCACTTTAAAATTAAGCGTGAGACGTAACGTAATCAATCGCTTGTTGAACAGTGGTGATTTTTTCAGCTTCTTCGTCTGGAATTTCGCACTCGAATTCTTCTTCTAAAGCCATAACGAGTTCAACGGTATCCAATGAATCTGCGCCTAAATCATCAACAAATGATGCGTCGGTCGCGATTTCGTCTTTAACGCCTAATTGTTCAGAAACAATTTTTTTAACTCGTTCTTCAATGTTACTCATAATTTATTCCGATAATTTTTACTTAATAAAACCTAACATAAAGTTAAGCGTTGCTAACTGCGACTACAACGTAGTCGGGTTTATCTACCAAGGCGCGTAAAAACATACGCGCTTCTACAATCAAAATGTTTTCATGTAGAAGTGAAGAGTGACAAGACCGGCTTGGTTTTCGCCCGATGATTTAACGTCTTGTTATTGTTATTCGGTACTGCAAAGTGAAAATTTTCTAAGCTATACCGCCGCAAATTATACGGCATTATGCCGCAAAGTCACACATTTACGGCATGAACATCCCGCCGTTCACATGAAGCGTTTCACCCGTAATGTAAGCAGAACCGTCAGATGCCAAAAAGCTCACAGCGTGGGCAATTTCTTTTGCATCGCCTAAACGTGCCAACGGAATCACCGCTAATAAGTGGTTTTTAATGTCGTCGCTGAGTTCTTTGGTCATGTCGGTATCGATAAAACCTGGCGCGACGGAATTCACCGTGATGTTGCGCGAACCCACTTCTTTTGCCATCGATTTCGTGAAACCAATCATGCCTGCTTTCGCGGCGGCGTAATTGGCTTGTCCCGCGTTGCCAGTTGAACCGACAACCGACGAAATGTTGATAATTCGCCCTGTTTTCGCTTTCATCATGCCGCGTAAAACCGCTTTGCTCATGCGGAACACGGACGTTAAATTGGTCGAAATAATATCGTTCCATTCGTCGTCTTTCATTCGCATCAATAAATTGTCGCGGGTAATTCCTGCGTTATTGACCAAAACGTGTGGCGTGCCGAATTCGTCCGAAATAGCTTTCATGACGGTTTCAATCGATTCAGAATTTGAAACATCGAGCGTTAAGCCTTTGCCGTTTTCGCCCAAATAAGCCGAAATTGCCGCCGCGCCGCTTTCAGACGTTGCGGTTCCTAAAACGAAAAAACCGTCTTCGGCTAATCGTTCCGCAATCGCGCGTCCGATTCCGCGACTTGCGCCTGTTATTAAAGCGATTCTTTTAGTCATTGAATTTCTCCATTACGTTGTTCATTGTTTCTGTATCGTAAAGCGCGAAATGTTCGGCATCTTTGGCGATACGTTTATTCAAACCGATTAACACTTTCCCCGCGCCACATTCCACAAAGCGCGTCACGCCTTGGTCTGCCATAAATTTAATCGTATCGACCCAACGAACAGGTTTATAAAGTTGTTCTTTGAGCGCGTGACGAATTAACTCAGGTGACGAATGCGAAAGCACGTCAACGTTGTGAATTAGCGTCGCATTGGGCGCGTGAATCGTCAGATTTTCGAGAGCCTCGGCTAATTTTTCAGCCGCTGGCAACATTAACGCGCAATGTGACGGCACGCTCACAGGCAATAAAAGCGCACGTTTTGCACCAGCCGTTTTTGCGCCAATCATGGCACGTTCAACGGCGGCTTTATGTCCTGCAATGACGACTTGACCTTGCGAATTGAAATTCACCGCCGACACGACTTCATTTTCTGCGGCTTCAGCGCAAACTTTAATCACAATTTCGTCGTCCAACCCTAGAATCGCTGCCATCGCGCCAACGCCTTCGGGAACAGCTTGTTGCATCAATTCACCGCGCAAGGCGACCAGTTTAATCGCGTCTTCAAAGTCTAATGCGCCCGCGCAAACTAACGCGCTGTATTCGCCTAAACTGTGACCCGCCATCCACGCGGGTCGAACTGCGCTGTGTTTTGTCCACACATTCCAAACGGCAACGCCTGTTGCAAGCATCGCGGGTTGCGTGTTGTGGGTTTGATTTAATTCCGTTGCCAACGTTTCGTCGGTGATTAACACCCACAAATCTTTTTGCAACGCCTCCGAAGCCCGTTCAAACGTTTGTTTTATTTCGGGATACGTCGCCGCTAAATCGTTGAGCATTCCTGTTGATTGCGAGCCTTGTCCAGGAAATACGAAGGCTAAGTTATAGGTTTGTTCTGTCATGTTTAAATATTTTAAAAAAGGTGAAAAGTTAAATCAGTAATGATAGCGACAATAAATTACTCCATGCCTATCAATTCAAAAAGTTCTTTAACAATTTTCGGATGCAAAACTTCACCGACATGATGAGGAATGACCATCCGTTGCGTCATTTTTCGATAAATTCGATGACTTCCTTTTTGACGGTCAAGCACAAAACCACATTTCAACAACAGAGCTTCGGCTTCTTTTGCCGTCAATTTAGGATAAATTGGCACGGGAATAATTCACTTCAATCGGCGCAATGGATACAAATTGATTTTCAAACAAAATCAGCTCATTTTTATCAAGACTTTCAAGATACAATTCAGCCGCTTCTTTGATATTTAAAAGCGTTTCTTCGTAAGTTTTTCCTTGTGACACACAGCCTTTCAATTGCGGAATGTGAGCAAAATAACCGTTGTCATCTTTTTCTATAATCGTGTTTAACAACATAAAAACCTCCAAAAAATCAAAATTTCAAAACACTGTCATCCGCGCACCAACCGAACATTAACGCCATAGTTCTTATAGTTGTAGCCCGAACTGCCGCTGCTAAAGAAGACAAGCCACGCCGAGCTACTACCGTCAGCAACAGGCGAAGAAGACCAAAACCAATCACTTGGCGTGTTAGGAAAATAGGTTGTGTTAATAGTTGGACGGGTAACCGTCATGTAATTTGTACAACTTCCATCAGTATCAGATTTACCGTCCGAGCAGAAAACCAATTGCATCAGTTCATCTTTCGTCGGCAGCCGCCAATCATTATGCGCCGCAAAATTGCTAGTTAATTTCATAGCATCATCCCAAGTCATTTTCATAGCGTCACCACTACACGTTTCCCCAGTCCAAGTTTGCCCAACCGAACATCTTTGCCACATCAAACCATTCGCTTTAAACGTAACTGTTCCATCTTTATTATCAATTGGAATTTTAGCTTGTGCAGTTGCAATCTGTAAGTGAATTTCTTCTTGTTCTTTAGCAATCTGTAATCGAATTTTTGTTTGTCGATTTGCTTCTTGAATATCAGTAACTACTTTCATTCCTATTAGCAATACGATTGGCGTTAAAAACGTCCACAATGCAAAAGCTTTGATGTTCTTAGCTTCTTCTTTGGCAACAAAGCCAAATCCAAAAAACATAACGCCTGATAGAAACAAAACTCCTGACAAATAAACAATGTTTTGACGTTCGTTTAATAAGCCAATGTTGTAACTTGTTCCAACAACGACATCCATATTGAACGCTAAAAACACGATTAAAAGGCTTAGTGCAATTAGTAAGATTCCAGCTTTTTTCATTGTGTGAATTCCAAAAAATTTAACAACTGACTAATACCGAACCAACGCACTTCCCCAAGTAAATCCGGCTCCAGAGGCTTCAAGCAACACGGTTTGTCCGCGTTGCCTCCACGCTTCAAATTTAACATGTCAGCTTTATTTTTTCAGTCGATATTTTTAGCGGGTGCAAATTACGCCCGAATATGCCCGTCGCCCAACACGATATATTTCAACGACGTTAAGCCTTTCAAACCGACTGGGCCGCGAGCGTGTAATTTGTCGGTACTGATGCCGATTTCTGCACCTAAACCGTATTCAAACCCATCGGCAAAACGGGTTGACGCATTCACCATCACAGAGCTGGAATCGACTTCGCGCAAAAACCGTCGCGCCAACGTGTAATCTTCCGTGACAATGGATTCGGTGTGTTGCGAGCTGTATTGATGAATATGATTCATGGCTTCATCGATGCCGCTCACGATTTTTATCGACAAAATCGGCGCGAGATATTCCGTTTGCCAATCTTCTTCCGTGGCGCGAATGCAGTTTTTTAGTAATGAACACGTTTTCGCACAACCGCGTAATTCCACGCCTTTCGAGTGAAATTGTTCGGCGAGCAACGGTAAAATTTGCGCCGCGATATTTTCAGCAATCAACAGTGTTTCCATTGCGTTGCACACGCCGTAACGGTGCGTTTTAGAATTCACCGCCACGCGAATTGCTTTGTTGAAATCGGCTTTGTCGTCGATATAAACGTGGCAAATGCCGTCCAAATGTTTGATGACGGGAATCGTGGCTTCTTTGCTGATGCGTTCGATAAGACTTTTGCCGCCGCGTGGCACAATCACATCGACAAATTCGTTCATCGTAATCAATTCGCCCACTGCCGCGCGGTCGGTGGGTTCGACAATTTGCACCGCTGTCGGTGGCAATTCTGCTTCAATCAAACCTTGAGTGACACACGCCGCAATCGCACGATTTGAATGAATTGCTTCCGAACCGCCGCGCAAAATACACGCATTTCCCGATTTCAAACACAACGCCGCCGCATCAATCGTCACATTCGGGCGCGATTCGTAAATAATCCCAATCACGCCCAACGGCACGCGCATTTGTCCGACTTGAATGCCGCTCGGACGATAACTTAAATCGGTAATTTCACCAATCGGGTCAGGCAACGACGCGACTTGAATCAGCCCGTCAATCATGGCTTGAATGCCTTTTGGCGAGAGCGTCAATCTGTCCAATGCCGCGTCGTCTAAACCATTTTCTTTGCCCGCGACCAAATCTTTTTGGTTTTCGGTCATTAAATCGGCTTTGCTTTCTTGGAGCGCGTTCGCAATTGCAATCAACGCACGATTTTTTAAATTCGTGTCGGTGTGACTTAGGATGCGTGCCGCTGCTTTGGCTTGTTGTCCTAATGTTTGCATATAGTTTTGAATGTTCATTTTGTTAATTCCTGTTCCAACAAATTGGTAAAAGGTTGATGATTTTTCCAGCGATAAGTATGAAAATCACGTCTGTCAGTAGATAAAATGCGCCCGTGTCCTAATTCTTCCGCTAATAACACCAGCGAAGCATCTGCTAAATCCATTGGTAAATCGGCATATTGGGTCATAAATTTTGCTATGCGTGGCAAATGCGATTCGCTGATGGGAAATAAACTGAATAAACCTGCACGTTGCCCGTTTAAAAAAGAAACCGATTTAAGCGGATTACAGCGTTTTTGCAATAAATAACAAACTTCCGTCACAACAGGCAACGTGGTAATTAACGGTTCGTTAATCGTCAGTGCATAAGCGCGAACTTTTTGATGATGCGTATCTCGTGGATTAAATAACGCCACCCAAAAACCTGTATCGGCAATAATCATTCATTGCCCCACAAATGCTCTTTATAATTTTCTGATAAATTCTCATCGCCACTTTCCATGCAACCTAAAAGCCCAACTCTTTCTAAAATCGCCAAAATTCTCTCGCCTTCAGTGTGTTGAGTTGCTGGATTTTCTTTATTTTCTAAAAAACGTTTAGCTTGCCGACGTGCAGATTTAGTTTTTAAAAATTCAATAAAATCAAAAGCTTCTTGTTGCTCTTGTTCTGGTAACGTAAAAAGCTCGGCGGTGATTTCTTGAGCGGATAAATTCATTTTGTTAATTCCTGTTGTGCGTATTTTTTCAAGGCTTCATTCATCAAGGTTTGATAATTTCCGCCCACCATTTCAGCACGCGATTTAAAAATGTTTAATGTATCTTTATCGACGCGAATAGTAATGCGGACTTTCGTTGTTTCGGCAAGCGGTCTGCCGACGCGCTTTAATTGCCCTGTTTCTTTAATGTTCATGTTACGACTTCTCTTTTTGCTTCAATCAATTCAATAATCCGTTTTAACAACGCAATTTCTTTGTCTTTTTCAGAGTTTAGAAGTTGAGATTTTTCAAATTCGCTTTTGATTTGTAAATAATCTAGCGATTGGTGAACGTTGTGCCAATTATGTTGATTATTTTGAACTCCCACTTCTGCAAAATTATTAACAATATTCGTTTTTCTATCAAAAAGGTCAGCAACATCAATTTCAAAAACCTCAGAAATTTCCTCTAATCGAGATAAATTCACGTCT
>SESD01000569.1_pt1 | contig 22761 bp, 19 predicted proteins | sample 3171411 | NCBI WGS metagenome assembly SESD01 (sample SAMN06051880, study PRJNA518727) | freshwater metagenome | biome: subpolar coniferous forest; feature: holomictic lake; material: water; isolation source: holomictic Lake 442, 16.5 m depth | place: Canada: near Kenora, Ontario | collected...
CAATGGCCTTCATGTTCTGCTCCCGGATATCGTGAAAATAGGTTTGCTTCAGCCCGCCACCGGCGCGCGATGGATGAGCCGCCACACATTCTGCGCCGACAGCGGCAGGTCGCGCACCTCGACGCCAAGCGGTGCCAGTGCCGCCGCCACCGCGTTGGCAATCACCCCGGCCACCGGGATGACGCCGCCTTCGCCGGCGCCCTTGGCCCCGAGGGGGTTGTTCGGCGACGGATACTGTTCGAGCACCACCGCGCGCAGGTGGGGAAAATTATCGGCCCGCGGCAGTGCATAGTCCATCAACGAACCGCTCAGCAGCTGTCCCTGGTCGTCGTAAACCAGTTCCTCGAGCAGCACGCCGCCCAGTCCCTGCACCAGCGCGCCTATGGTCTGCCCGTGCAGGGTCGCCGGGTTGATAATGCGACCGACATCTTCCACCGCGACATAATCGAGCACCGCGACCTCGCCTGTGGCGACATCGACCGCCACATGCGCGGCGTGGGCGCCGTAGCTGTAAGTGCGTTTTTTGCTGGCAAAACTGTCCTCGGCGCTGATGCCTTGCGCGCCGGCCAAGTCAGCCCAGGCGAGCGTCCTGCCATCGGGCGCGGTCGCGCTGCCGTCGGCAAGCAATACCCGTTCAGGGGTGCATCCCAATTTCCCTGCCGCGACCTCGCGCATCGACTGCAACAATTTGCCCGCCGCGCCAAGAATGGCCGATCCGCCCATGACGATCGAGCGCGAGCTGTAGCTGCCGAATCCTTCGGCCACAAACGTGGTCGAACCGTGAAAGACACCGCGGATGCGCGACATCGACACGCCCAGCGCATCGGCCGCAATCTGGGTGAACGCCGTCTCCAGGCCCTGCCCGACTGCCGACGATCCGGTGAATACCGCGACCCGGCCGTCGGGTTCGAGCACCAGGCGCGCGCCCTCGCGCGGCCCCGAGGCGCCGCCCTCAATATAGCAACCGATGGCCACGCCGTGACGGCGGCCGTCGATCAACACGCCGTTGAACGCCGACTTGGCCTTCCAGTCGAATTCATCGGTGCACCGGTCTAAGGTCAGGCGATAGTCACCGCTGTCGCATTCGGTCGCATCGCCAAAAGGCTGCACCGTGGCGAGCGCATAAGGCATCTCGCTTGCCGAAACCAGGTTGCGGCGGCGAAATTCGACCCGGTCGATGCCAAGGTCGGCGGCGGCAAGGTCGAGAATGCGCTCGCGAAAAAAATCCGTCTCGAAGCGCCCCGGCGCGCGGTAGGTGGCCACCGGCGTCTTGTTGGTCATCATCAGGGACACGTCCATGCCGATATGGGCGATGCGGTACGGTCCGGAACACACCTGCGCGATGTTGCGCGAAGGGGTGACCCCGACGGTGCGGATATACGCGCCGATGTCGGTGCGGGCGCGCCCGCGTAGCGCCAGAATGTCGCCGTCAAGAGTGCAGGCGATTTCAATGTCACAATCGGCGTCGCGCGCGTGATTGGTGGCGAGAAAATGATCGCTGCGCGTCTCTTGCCACTTCACCGGGCGGCCGAGCCGCCTGGCGGCAAACGGGATGAGGAAGTCTTCGGGATAAAACTCGCCGCGCGCGCCGAATGCGCCGCCGATGTCGCATTCGAGCAGATCTATCGCCGACTCCTCCAGTCCGAGCATGCCGGCGAGGATGCGGCGGTTGGCGAAGGGCACCTTGCCCGCGCCGTCGACCACCAACCGGCGCTGCAGCGGATCCCAGTCGGCGAGCAGTCCGCGCGTCTCGAGCGGGATGGCGGTATGCCGGTGCATGCTCAGCCTTTCGCGCCGCGTATAGGGCGCATCGCGAAACGCCGCATCGGCGTCCCCGCGCACCGCGCGCAGCGTCATGGCGAGGTTGGTGCCGGCGTCCTCGTGCAACAGTGTCTGGTTGCGGCCGGCCGTATCGCGATCGCTCACCGCCGGCAGTTCGTCGATCTCCAGCACGATGGCTTCGAGCGCGTCCTCTGCGCGCGCGCGTGTGTCGGCGACAACCAGCGCAACCGGTTCGCCGACGTAACGCACCTTGTCACAGGCGATCACCGGTTGCTCGAACACCAGCAGCGAAGGATGGGCTTCCTGGCGCAGCGGAATGCGCGGCACCACCGCGCCGATATCGGCCGCGCTGATCACCGCGACGACCCCGGGCATGGCGAGGCAGGCCTTGGCGTCGATCGCGCGGATACGGCCGTGCGCCACCGGGCTGCGCAATATCGCCGCTGACAACATGCCGGCACGCGACATGTCGCCCACGTAAGTACCGCTGCCTTGTAAAAAACGGCCGTCCTCGACGCGCTCGATCGGCCGGCCGACATAGGGCGCGGCGTTTTTCAGGTCCTTGAGGTCGGTCATGGCGTGCAGGCGGCGCTGATCAGAACGCCGACTTGACGATGTTGCCGCTCGCTTCGACGAACCAGCGGCTGCTCGCGAGCGGTTTTCCCGACAGGCGATCATGCATCCAGTCGGCCGTCAGTGCCTGCGGGTTGGGGCCGAGCACCGTGGACGGGACGTTACCCACGGTATGGCGCGACTCCTGGTACACGACCAGTTGTTTCTGGCCCTTCATTTCGCCCAGCGTCCGCCCGGCCCAGACTATGGGGCACAACTCATCACGCTCGCCGGCAACGCAAAGATAGGGGACGCGTATGCGCGCGGCCTGGCCCTTCAGGGTGATGGTGCGGCGGAAACGGTCAAAGGCCGCCTCTTCAGTAATGCCCGACATGTACATGAAGCGGCGCTTGAAGGTCGGTGAGGCCTGCTCGAAAATCGTCTCGCCGGCGGGCTCGAAACAGATCGATGACACCGCCACGGCGCTGTAGCGCGGCTCCCACGCCGCGGCGATGGTGGCGAAAAAGGAGCCAAAACTGTTGCCGATGATGCCGACACGCGCCGCATCGACCTCGGGGCGGGCGCGCAGCCATTCGTAGGCCGCCTTGCCGGTGGCCTTCCAGGCGGGAACGCTGAACGGGATATCGAGCAGGGCGCTCTCGTATTGCCCCGGGCCGTCGATCACCAGCACGGCGATGCCGCGCGACAGCCAGCGGTCGCCGAGCAACGCGACATTGGACTCCTTGAAACCGTCCATGCCGGGAATCGACACCACCGCCGGCACGCGGCCGCGGCGATAACCATGGGGGAGGTGAAACCATCCGGGCACCTTCTTGCCACCTGGCAACTTGATCCACGCCGCCTCGACGCGATGGTCGGCGTGCCCGGCGTAGGCAAGAAAACATTCGCGCTTGCGCGCATTGTTGGCGCGGTTGTGCGCGTTGTTGGTGAGCAGCGTCCATTGCGAGGCAGCCCAGAACACCGCGGCGATGTAATAGTTGTCGCGCGCGCTGACCGGGTGGTGTTCGGCTTCGGCCTGGCGGGCGGCGGCCTCGCGGCGTCGGGCAGCGGCCTCGAACGCCGGGTTTATGTCGGCGTACTTTTGCACCCGTTGCCGGATCGCCGCGATATCACCCGCAGCGAGCGGTCCGCAGGACGTGGCGTAGTTGCCAAGGCGCGGTTGGTCCCACTCGACGCCAACGGCGCGTATGGTGTTGTCGATCAGCCAGCGCTGCTCTTCCCAGCGCCGCATTTTTGGTTCGGCATCGCCTTCACCGGCTTGTTGACCGGGTGCGGCGTTCGTCCTGGCTAGGGCCATCGCAGTTCCTCTATTACGGTAAAGCTACAATCGAATCGCAACTCTGCGTCTCCCCGAACCGGGCTGCCATGCTGCGCATCAGCTGGAAACCCGCACCAGACGGGCATTTCCGGCCGTTCGCCCGCGCAGTTCATCACGCGCGCCTGCGCCGCGCCGCATCGACCATTTGCCACACACGCATTGGCGAAAGGGGCATGGTATTTGGTTCCACTCCCAACGAGGACAAGGCGTTGGCGAGCGCGTTGGCTATCACGCCACCGACACAAATCGTACCGCCCTCACCCGCACCCTTTGCCCCCAGGGGATTGAGCGGCGAGGGATATTGCTCCAGCGTCACCGCGCGAATCTGCGGGTAGTCGGAGGCTGTTGGCACCAGGTAGTCGGCCAGCGATCCGGTCAGCAACTGCCCCTCGTCATCGTAGACCAGGTGTTCGAGAAACACGCCGCCTAAGCCTTGCACCGTTCCGCCAATCACCTGGCCGTGCAGGGTGAGCGGGTTCACCGCCCGCCCGACATCCTCGACAATGAGGTAATCGAGCAATTCGATGCCACCGGTTCCCGGGTCGACCGTGATGTGCGCCGCAGCCGCGCCGTAGGCGTAGGTGTGATGGTGGCTCGCGAAGGTGCCGTCCACCTCGATATTCGCCGCTTCGGCCAGAGCCGCGAAGGACACCGTTTTGCCCTTGGGCGACACCGCCTCACCGCCCGCCACGTGCACATCGGCTGCGGCGCAGTCGAGCAACGCGGCGGCCTTGTCGCGAACCATCGCCTTGAGGTTTTCCACTCCGTTAAGGATGGCCGAGCCGCCCATGACGGTGGACCGCGAGTGATAAGAGCCCCAGCCCTCGCCCAGCAGGTTGGTCGAGCCGTGCAGGAGCTCGATACGCTCCATGGGCATGTCGAGGGCATCGGCGGCAATCTGCGTGAGCACCGTCTCCAGGCCCTGCCCGACCGCAGTCGAACCGACGCTGACCGTGACCGTGCCGTTTTTCTCCAGACGCAACCTGGCGTTTTCGCGCGGTCCGGCCGCCCCTCCCTCGACAAAACAGGCGAGCCCGATGCCATGGAAGCGCCCGTTGATCAAGCGTCCCTGCAACTCGCGTTTTTTTGACCAACCAAAATCCTGCAGGCAGCGCTCGAGGGTGACGCGGTAGTCCCCGCTGTCGCACGAGGTGTCGGAGCTGTTCGGAACCATCGAGGGTGACACCGTGGCCAGCGGCCAGGGCATGTCGCGATCGGTGAGCACGTTCTTGCGCCGGATATCCGCAGGGTCCAGGCCAAGGTCGCGGGCCGCCATGTCCACCAGCCGTTCGCTGAAAAAATTGCTCTCGAAACGCCCCGGCGCGCGAAACGTTCCCGACCCGGTCTTGTTGGTAAATACGATGCGGCAGGCGATATCGATGTTGGCGACGCGGTAGGGCCCGGAGACGAATTGCGTGATGTTGCGCGGCGCGACCAGCCCGTTGGTGCGGGGGTAGGCGCCAAGGTCGTAGTTCATCGTGCCCCTGAAGCCGATGATGGTGCCGTCGCGCTCGCAGGCAATCTCAAGCTCGGCGTCGCACTCGCGCGCCTGGTTCATGGACAGGAGGTTTTCGCGGCGGTCTTCGATCCACTTCACCGTGCCGCCCAGGTGCCGCGCCGCAAACGGGATGAGGAAGTCCTCGGTATAGAACTCGCCGCGCGCGCCAAAACTGCCGCCGACGTCGTTCTCCACCAGGGTAATAGACTCGCGTGCCATGCCGAGCATTTGCGCCAGTACGCCGCGGTTCCAGAACGGCACCTTTGCCGCACCATAAACGTTCAGCGCCTGGTTTGCCGTATCCCATTCGGCCATAAGGCCGCGCGGTTCCATGGTCATCGCGGTAATGCGCTGCACCCCGAAACGCTCGCGCCGCTTGTACGGTGCATTGGCGAACGCCGTCTCGGCATCGCCCTTTTTCGAGGTGTAGCTAAGCGGCGCGTTGGTAGCGGTCCCGTCGAACAGGATGGCCGGCCCGGCAACCGCACTGGCAACATCGGCAGCCACCGGCAGCGCCTCGATGTCCAGTTCGATCGCGTTCATCGCGTCCTCGGCGATGGCGGCGCTGACGGCGACAACAATGGCGAGCGGCTCGCCCACATGGCGCACCTTGTCCGATGCGATGACCGGCTGGCGGTAGGCGTCCAGAAGCGGATTGGGATGCAGGCGTATGGGGATCAGCGGCACCGACCCGCAGGCATCGATGATTTGCGCTGCCGTTATGACGGCTTGAACGCCCTCCATCGCCAGGGCGGCCGTGACGTCCATGCCGCGAATGCGGCCGTGTGCAAGCGGGCTGCGCAGGATGACCGCGTGCAGTACGTCGCCCTTTTGCACGTCATCGACATAGGTTCCCTTGCCGCGCAGAAAGCGCAGGTCTTCGATGCGTTCGACTGAAGCGCCGACATAGCGTTTCTTGTCTGCCGCCGGCTTGCGAAGTGGCTGTGCCATGTGTCAGCGCCCCGCCGTTTTGTAAGCGGCGCGCGCATCGAGCACCGCCTCGATGATGGGGATGTAACCGGTGCAGCGGCACAGGTTGCCCGACAGCACCTCGCGCACCCGCTCGGCGTCGCAGTCGGGCTCCTCGGTCAGCAAGGCGTGGGCTGTGGTGATCATGCCCGGCGTGCAGAAACCGCACTGCAAGGCGTTATGCCGGCGAAACGCCGCCTGCAGCGGCGAGAGCGCTTCGTCGCTGGAAAGCCCCTCCACCGTCACGACCTTGCGTCCCTCGGCCTGCACCGCCAGCATCAGGCAGGAACGAACCGCCTCGCCGTCGACAAGAACAGTGCAGGCGCCGCACACGCCGTGCTCGCACGCGAGATGCGTGCCGGTCAGGTGTAATTCGTGGCGCAGGCAATCGGCAAGCGACATGCGCGGCTCGACATCGACCTCGATTGCACTGCCGTTGACTTCGAATTTCGTGGACATGGCGCTTCCCTCCAGCCTAACGCGCGAGCGCGGCGGTGAGCGCGCGCTCAACCATCGTGCCGGCTAATGAGCGGCGGTATTCTGCGCTCGCATGAATGTCATTCATCGGATCGACCGCGGCGGCTGCCGCCGCGGCCGCCGTGCCAATGGATGCGGCGTCAATCACCTTCCCGTTGAGCAGCGCCTCGACCATTGGGAGGCGGCGCGGCCGGTCGCTCAGGCCGATAACGCCGACATGGGCGTTCATCGCGCAGCCGCTGCCGTCTGTATCAAACCAGACCGCCGCTCCGGCGAGCGCAAAGTCCCCGCGGCGCCGTGCAAATTCCTCGAAGCCCCAGCGCCGCTTCGCGGGCCAGGCCGGCAACAGTACCTCAACGACCAGTTCATCCGGGCCGAGCACGGTCGAGAGCGCACCGGTAAAGAACTCGCCGGCCGGCACCAGGCGTTCTCCGCCGGCGCCAACAACGCGAATCTGTGCATCAAGTACCACCGCCAGTCCGGGCATTTCGGCCGCCGGATCGGCATGCGCAAGGCTGCCGCCGACGGTGCCGCGGTTGCGAACCTGGTAATGCGCGACATGGGCGATGCCTGCGCACAGCAGCGGCTGGGCTCCGGCAAGCACGGCACTTCTTTCGATGTCGCGCCAGCGCACCTTCGCGCCGATGTTTGTGCCGCCGGCGGCAACGGCAATGCGATCCATGCCGCCGATACGGCGCAGGTCGACCAATAGCGTCGGTGCCGCGAGGCGAAAGTTGAGCACCGGCATGAGGCTTTGCCCGCCGGCTATTGGCTTTGCCGCGCCCCCGTGTTGCGCCAGCAGGGCTACGGCTTCGGCCAGCGTTTCCGGGGCGGCGTATTCAAATGCAGCGGGTTTCATCAGTGCGTCCCTTTGTTGTCCGGACCGGCTCAGTCGGGTTTGACATTTGCGGCCTTGATGACGCGGCCCCAGCGTTCCATTTCGGCACGCATATGAGCGCTGAGCTCTTCGGGCGTGCTGCCGACGGCGGTCGCGCTGAGGCTTGCCAGTTTTTCGCGTGCGTCACCCGAACGTATGCCCTTGGCGATAGCGCCCTGCAACGCAGATACGATTTCAGGGGGCGTACCGGCCGGCGCGTAAACGGCGTACCACGCGGTAACCTCAAAGCCCCCCAGACCCGCTTCGACCAGGGTGGGCAGGTCTATGCCGGCAACGCGTTGCGGCGTGGCAATCGCAAGCGGGCGCAGTTTGCCACCCTTGATATTGCCCGATGCCGCCGTGTACTCGATGGACATGAACTGTATCTGCCCGCCGATCAAATCAGCCATGGCCGGGCCCGATCCCTTGTAGGGGACATGCACCACGTCGACACCGGCGAGCATTTTCAGCATCTCGCCGGCGAGGTGATGCGGCGAGCCGGATCCGGCCGACCCGTAGGTGAGTCCGGGCCTGGCTTTGGCGTAGCTGATGAATTCCTGGATGGTGGTCACCGGCAGCTGCGGATTGACCACGATGATATGGGGAATGGTCGCCACCAGCGACACCGGTGCAAAATCCTTGATCGCGTCATAGGGCAATTTTTGCAGCATCGGATTGATGCCGTGCGTGGTCGTCGCACCCAGCAGCAGGGTATAGCCGTCGGCAGGCTGCTTGGCCACGTACTCCGAGCCGATGGCACCAGCGGCGCCGGCGCGATTTTCGACGACAACCGTTTGCCCCAATTGCTCGGAGATCACCTGCGCCGTCGTGCGTGCGATCAGATCAAGTGCGCCGCCCGGTGCGAACGGCGCGACAAGACGGATCGTCTTCACCGGGTACCTGGCCTGCTGCGCCTGCACCACGCCCGCAAATGCACACGACACAAGGATTGCCAGTGCGGCAAGCGCAGCGCGACGGGGAAGCCGGTATTTCATCGGAACAGTCCTTTGCACACAAACGGATTGGGCAGCATTAAACAGCGGTCATGCCTGGATTTCAGTCGGCCTTGATGTTCGCGCTTTTCACCAGCGCCCGCCATTTTTCGGTGTCCTTGCGCACAAATTCGCCGAACGCCGGCGGCGCCAGTGTGCCGGGCGTCGCGCCCAGCTCGCGCAGCTTTTGCTGGCCTTCGGGCGATTGCAGCACGCGACGGATGTCGGCATTGATTTTTGCCACAACTTCGACCGGGACTCCGGTCGGGCCGAGCAAACCCATCCAGGCAACCGCCTCAAAACCAGGCACCACTTCGGCAATGGCCGGAACGTCGGGTGCGACGCTACTGCGTTCCAGGCTCGCCACGCCGAGCGCGCGCAGCCGGCCCGACTGCGTGAACGGGAGCACTGCGGTAATCTGGTCAAAGCCGAGCGGCACGTGCCCCGCCATCAGGTCGTTGAGCAGGGGACCGGTACCCTTGTAGGGCACATGAACCATTTGCGTTGCGGTCGCCTGCTGGAACAACTCACCGGTGAGATGGGTCGAGCTGCCATTGCCCGAACTACCGTAACTCAGCCGGCCGGGGCTGGCCTTGAGCTGGGCGAGCAATTCCTGCAGCGTCTTCGGTCCGGACGGATGAACCACCAGCACGTTCGGAAAGGTCGCAATCAGCGCCACCGGGGTGAAGTCGCGCAGGTTGTCGTAGGGAATATTCGGATTAAGCGCCGGCGAAACGGCGTGGCTGGATGTGGTGCCAACAACGAAAATGTGACCGTCGGGTGCGGCCTTGGCCACAAGGTCGGAGCCGATGGTGCCGCTCGCGCCGGCGCGATTCTCAATCACCACCGGCTGCCCCCAGGTTTCGGACAGGCGTTGCGCGACAAAGCGCCCGAGCAGGTCGGTCGCCCCGCCCGGCGGAAACGGCACGATCCAGCGCACCGGCTTTGTCGGGTAGGGCGCCGGTTTGGCCGGCTGCGCTTGCGCAGTCGCGGCAAGCAGTGAACAACCGTAAAGAACGATTGCCATAAAGCGAAAAAAGCGTGCAGTCATATATCCTCTTTACCGCATTGGGGGGGCGCGCGTTTCGTCGTCAAGTCCGCGATGGAAACACGCTGTCTGCGCTGTTCGTTACGGATTTCAAAAGCGAATCGAGATTGACTTAGCAGTCAAGAAAAGTCAAGTGATGCACCCGAACATGCGCGGCGCCCGCGCCTGCGCTCCGCCCGGGTACGGGCTAGCGCGTTGCGGTCCCGGCCGGGATTTTCTTTCGCGCCGCGCCGCCGCGCCCCGCGACCGGCTCGCGCAACAAATAGCGCACCACCATGTCGGCGGCGTGCTCAAGGCGCTGCTTCATGCGTTGCGGGGTCATCAGCCTGCGTCCGAAAATAGCTTCGAAGGTGTGCTGGTGGCTGACATAGTGCGCCGACAGCGAGGTGATGGAAATGTACAGGTCGACCGGGTCAATGTCGTCGCGAAAGACCCCCGCTGCGGCACCGCGCGCGAGTTGCTCGCGAATGGCGTCAAGCAGCGGGTTATACATGCGCGGGATGGTTTTCGAGGAGCGGATGTGGCGGCCCTTGTTGAGGTTCTCGCTTTGCAACAGGCGCAAAAATTCCGGGTGGCGCCCCCAGTTCTCCCCGGTGAAAAAGACCAATTTGCGCATCGCCCCGACCGGGTCGAGGTCGCGAATGCCGGCCTCTTCCTGGCGGGCGCGGATCGACTCGTAGGTGCGCTCGAGCACCGCGGTAAAGAGGCCTTCCTTGCTGCCAAAGTAATAATAAAGGACGTTTTTCTGGATGCCCGCGCGCACGGCGATCTCGTCCATGTGCGCGCCGTCATAGCCTTTTTCGGCGAACTCGATGGTGGCGGCGGCAAGAATGGTCTCGCGCGTTTTCAGCGAACTCACGCGCATGCGCGGAGTGGCGCCGCCGGCGGTGGCAAGGCTGAATTCTCGATGCTCTGCTCGCAGCGCCTCTTGCTCGAGGGAACCGCGGGCTTTGCGTTTTGTCGGGGCGGCGGTGCGGCGCATGGGCGCGCGAGCCTACCCGGTCAGCCGCCCTTTTTGACCGGTGCGTCCGCGGCGAGGTGGGCATCGCGCTTGGCGTAGAGCGACGCATCGGCGTAGCCCATCGTCTCGGGCTTGCCGCGGCCGAGCATCACCTGGAAGTAGACCGGGGCAAGGCTGTCGTTGACGTAGCCGTGTATGACCCCCGGCGGGCAGGCGACGCACTCCCATTTGGACAGGCGCGTTTCGCGCCGGTTGCCCTGCTCGTCCTCTACGAACACCGTGAGCATGCCGTCGAGCACGAAAAACACTTCCTCGACTTCGTGGGTGTGGGCGGCGTTGCCCTGGCCCGGTTCGACATACATGATGGACAGCGTAAAGCCGCGCGCCGGGATCACCGTCGAGTCGTTGTGCTTGCCCGAACCACCGGCGCCGATGAAGCGGTGTTGCGCGCGCTTGAAGCCTTCGTGCTTGGCGTCCTCAAAGGCGTACCAGTCGGGTTTCTTTTCCTTGAAGCGGCCGGTAAACCGCGTCAACACCTCGTCAACGGGAACGCCGACCAGTTCGGGGGGCAGGGGATGGCGGGCAGGGGACATCGGTTTCTCCTCAGGCAAGGCGCGCAAAATAATGTGCCCGAACATTACCGTTTATTGACCAGACAGTCAAACTTTCGCCGGCACGGTTTTGCCGGGCAATGCACCGGTATCGGTGCGATGTCTTGACAGGCATTGACCCACTGGTCAAACTCGCTTCCGCCCGCACCCCGCCCGGCACACACGCACACAAGCACTGGAGAACACCTTGACCCGCCGCCCCCCGCACCTTCGCGCCGCAATCGTCTTGCGCCTTTTCGCCGCCGCCCTGGCAAGCCTCGCCGCACTGGCACAAGCCCCGCAGGCAATGGCGCAGGCCTGGCCGGCGAAACCGGTGCGGGTGGTCGTCACGCTGTCGCCCGGATCGACCTCGGACATCCTTGCGCGCGTGGTGTCCGAGCAAATGGGCAAGAGCCTAGGCCAGGCCTTCGTCGTCGAGAACCGGCCCGGCGCCGGCGGCAACATCGCGGGGGACTACGTTGCGCACCAGCCGGCCGACGGCTACACCATCATGCTCGCCACCATCAGCTCGCATGGCATCAACCCGGCGCTGTACGCCAGGATGCCCTACGACGCCTTGCGCGATTTCACCCCTGTCATCGCCCTCGCCTCCAGCCCCAATGTCCTGATCGCCTCCAATGAAGTGCCCGCCAATTCGGTTCCCGAGCTCGTCACCTGGCTGAAAAGCCAGCCGGCCGGGCAGGTCAACTACGCTTCGGCCGGTAACGGCACCTCAATGCACCTGTCGGGTGAATTATTCAACAGCCTCGCCGGCGTGAAGACCGCACACATTCCGTACAAGGGTTCGCCCGAGGCGGTGACGGCGGTGATGAAAAATGAAGTGGCCATCATGTTCCCCAACGCGCCCAATGCGGTAACCCTGGCCAAGAGCGGCAAGATAAAGCTGCTCGCCGTCACCACGCCCAAGCGCCTGTCCTGGCTGCCCGATGTGCCCACCGTCGCCGAGGCGGGACTGCCCGGCTTTGATGTGGTGGCCTGGTTCGGCTTTGTCGCGCCGGCGGGAACGCCGGCCGACATTGTCACCAGGCTCAACGCCGAAGCGCAAAAGGCGCTTGCCATGCCCTCGGTGCGCGAAGCGCTCACCAAGCAGGGCTTTGAGGTGATGGGCGGCTCGTCGCAGGAGTTCGGCCAGTTCATGCGCACCGAAATTGACAAGTGGACGCGCGTGGTCAACGGCGCCGGCCTGCCCAAACTCTGACCCCGACTCCCGCCCCCATGACCCTTTCCCGTCTCGAACCCTTCATCGACGGCGCGCGCGTTGCGCAGGCCGGAGCCACCATCACGCTGGTCTCGCCGGTGGACCTCAGCCCCGCGGCCGAGCTGACCGAAGCCGATGCGCAATGCGTGCGGCGCGCAACCGAAAGCGCGCACGCGGCCTACCTCGCCAATCGCAAGGCCAGCCTTGCCCAGCGCGTGCAGTGGCTTAACGCCGCCGCGGCCGCGGTGGAAAAAGCCGCGCCTGAAATCACTGAAATGCTGATCCGCGACATCGGCAAGCCGCGCCGCGCCGCAGCGTTCGAGGCCAACCGCTCGGCCGCATTTCTTCGCACCACGGCCGCCGAAGTGCTCAGCCTGCGCGGCGAAACCATACCGGTGGACGCCGCGCCTGCCGGCGCCGGGCGCATCGGCTTCACCCGCCGCCATCCCTACGGCGTGGTGGCCGGCATCACGCCGTTCAACGCACCGATCAACCTGCTGATGCAAAAAGTCGCGCCGGCGCTGGTCGCCGGCAACGCCATCGTCGTCAAACCGCATCCGGCCGGCACGCGCGTGGCGCTGCGTGTGGCCGAACTCTTTACCGCTTCCGGCCTGCCCAAGGGCTTGTTCAATGTGCTGACCGGCGACCGCGCTCCGGCGGCGGCCCTCGTCGCCGACGAACGCGTCATGGCCATCACCTTCACCGGCGGCACCGCGGCGGGCGATGCACTCGCCCGTGCCGCCGGCGCGAAAAAATTCCTCGCCGAACTCGGCTCAAGCGCCGCCAACATCGTGCTCGCTGACGCCGACATCGCCGATGCGGCCAAGCGCATTGCCCCGGCGGCCTTCGAGGCAAGCGGCCAGCAATGCATTTCGGCGCAACGCATTATCGTCGAGGCATCGGTTTACGACGCCTTTCTCGCCGCCTTTGTCGCGGCGACGCGTGCGCTCAAGGTCGGCGACCCGGCGGACGAGGCGACCGACGTCGGCCCGATGGTGTCGATGGCGGCAGCCGACCGCGTAATGGCGATGGTCGAGGATGCGCGCCGGCGCGGCGCGCACATTGCACTGGAACCGCAGCGCCGCGATTGCCTGGTCAGCCCCGGCATCATCACGCGCGCGCCGCGCGATGCGAGCGTGTGGCGCGACGAGGCCTTCGGCCCGCTCGTCACCGTCGAGCCTGCCCGCGATGCCGACGAAGCGCTGGCAATGGCCAACGACTCGCCCTTTGGCCTGCAAGGCGCCGTCTTCACCCGCAGCCTGAAGCAGGCGATGCGCTTTTCCGAGGACTTCGAGGTCGGTTCGCTGTGGGTCAACGAGGCCAGCCGTTTTCGCCTCGACATGTACCCGTTTGGCGGTGCCAAGCGCTCGGGCTTCGGCCGCGAGGGCGTGCGTTACGCCATCGAGGAATTGTCGCAACTCAGGTTTACCGGCATGCGCTTTGACACCTGAAGCGCAACAACGCCACACACCGGAGACCCCCGCATGGCCACACCTTCGCTAGACCTGCCCGCGATTCCCGCGTCCCTCGCCAAACGCATGGCCGAAATCGGACCGCGCTGGGCGGAAAATGTCTCCGGTCATGTGCGCGAAACCACCGAGTTGTACAGCGCGGTACTGGCGCGTTCGCCGCGTGACGGCCTTGCGGTGACACGCGACATCGCCTACGGCACGCACGCCAGGCAGGTGCTCGACGTGCACGCCGCGGATGGCGCCAATGCCGCGCCGGTGCTGGTGTTCGCCCACGGCGGCGCCTTCGTCGAGGGCAACAAGGAGCGCACGCCCGAGGTCTACGCCAACGCGCTGCGCTGTTTTGCGCGCCATGGCGTGGTCGGGGTCAACATGGAATACCGGCTTGCGCCCGAATTCAAGTATCCGGCGGCAAGCGAGGATGTGGCCGCGGCGCTGGAATGGACGCGCACCAACATCGCACGCTTTGGCGGCGACCCGGCGCGCATTTACCTGATGGGCCATTCGGCAGGGGCCGCTCACACCGCCTCATACGCCTACGACGCGAGATTGCACGGCGCGGCCGGCCCGCGCATCGCCGGGCACATTGTGGTCAGCGGCCGGGTGCGCGCCGAAACACGGCCGGACAATCCCAACGCCGCCAAGGTCGCCGCCTACTACGGCGCCGATGCCGCCTTTCTCGCCGACTGCTCCGGCGTAAGCCACGTCAACGCCACCAGCGTGCCGACGATGATCGCGGTGGCCGAATTCGACAATCCGCTCATCGACGTGCACTGCCTCGAACTGGCGCACCGCCTCGGCCAGGCGCAAAACCGCGCCCCGCGCACGGTCTGGCTGGAGGGCCACAACCACACCTCCATAATCGCCAGCCTCGACACCGCCGACGAGCGCCTCGCGCGCGAGATCCTCGCCTTCATGCGCCGCGGGCGCTGATACCGCTTGCACGCGCAGGATACCCAGGGTCGCGCGGATTCTGGCGCTTCTTGCTTCCGGTTAATATGTCCGCATGAGCCACCGCACTCCCCGTTTTGATTTTGTCAGCCTGGGTGAATCGATGTTGCGCCTGAGCGTGCCATCGGGCCAAAGGTTGGACGATGCGTATTCGCTCGACATGGAACTGGGGGGCGCGGAGAGCAACGTCAGCGTGGCCCTGGCGCGCCTCGGATGGCGCACCGGCTGGGTCAGCCGCATGCCCGACCACGCCCTGGCCAATGCCGTGCTGCGCGCCTTGCGCGCCGACGGCGTGGACGTGTCGGCGGTGAAGTCCGTGCCCGGTGAACGGCTGGGCACTTACTTTATTGAATATGCCGCGGCGCCGCGCGCCACACAGGTCATTTACGACCGCGCAGACTCGGCCGCCTCGCGCATGCGCGCGGATGACGTCGACTGGGATTACCTCCTTGATACGCGGGTGTTGCACCTGACGGGAATCACCGCGGCTTTAAGCGATAGTTGTTATGCGGTGCTGGTTGAAGCAATCGCGCGCGCGCGCGCCGCCGGGGTAGTGGTCAGTTTTGACGTGAACTACCGCGCCAAATTGTGGACGGCGGCGACCGCCGGGGCAAAATTGCGGCCCTTGATCGCCGCGGCGGATATTTTGTTTTGCAAGGGCGCGGATGCCAAGGCCTTGTTCGGCTGCAAGGGGGAGCCGCGCCAATTGATGCGGGAATTACAGGCCCTCACCCGGGCACCGGCGATTTTCTGCACCTTTGGCGACCAAGGGGCGACATTGTTAGGCGGCGGCGAGTTTTCCGCCCAGCCGGCGCTTGCCGTGCAAATCATCGACCGAATCGGCAGCGGTGATTGCTTCGCGGCGGGCGTGCTCGACGGCTGCTTGTCGGGCGTCGCCTCTGCCGGAGGAAGCTTTTACGACGTTGCGACCTTGCGCGAGGGCCTGCGCCGCGGGGTGGCCATGGCTGCGATTGCATTGACGCAGACCGGCGACCGGGTGCTTACCTCGCGCGCCGAATTGAATGCGGTACTCGGATCGGACAGCCGCGATATTTCACGCTAAACAGGAGCTTGATTGAAAAAGGGGGCGACGCCCCCTTTGTATCCCCCATGTCAGGGTTTATCGGGACGGAAGCATGCGTGTCTTTGCCGATTTTTATCTGTCTTTGGTATTTTTCAGCAACCTGTTAGGTGAACAACATGCTCGTCATTGAAAAAATTCTTGCGCAAAAAGTCGTCGCGGTGGTGCGGCTGGAGGACTACGGTAGCGCGGTGGACGTGGCCAGGGCGCTGGTGGCGGGCGGCGTGAACGTACTTGAATTCACCCTTACCGGCCAGGGCGCGCTCGCAGCCATCACGGCAACGCGCAAAGCCCTGGGTGATTCGGTCTGTGTGGGCGTGGGAACAGTCCTGACGCCCGAACAGGCGGATGCGGCACACACCGCCGGCGCACAGTTTGCAGTGACGCCGGCCTTGCGCCGCGAGGTCATCGCCCGCTGCGTCAAACAACAGATGCTGGTGTTGTGCGGCGGCCTTTCGCCGACCGAGTTGCTCGAAGCGCACGAAGCCGGCGCCGAACTCGTAAAGGTATTTCCGGCGCGGCTGGGCGGCCCGAAATACATCCAGGATGTGCTTGCGCCGCTGCCCTTCCTGAAGCTGGTCCCGACCGGCGGCGTCAGTCCGGAAACGGCGCGCGATTATCTTGCGGCCGGCGCGGTGGCGGTGGGCATAGGCGGCAACCTGGTATCGAACAAGCTGGTCGCCGCCGGGGCGTTTGAGCAAATTAGCGCCGGGGCACGCGCGTGCATGACCGCCGTACACGCAAAGCATTAGCGAACTGTTGTCGATTGCCGTTTGTGACATCATGTCCCGGCCGTGATACGGCGCCAGCCCGCCACGGTACCAGCCGTATTCAAATTGCACCCGGGGTGATTGAATGAACAGACGAGACGCCGTACTGGCACTTGCCGCGATGGCCGCGGCGCCGCGCATTGCGCTGGCACAGGAATATCCGGCCAAGCCCATCCTGATGGTGATGCCGCTGCAGGCGGGCAGCGCGGTCGACATCATGATGCGCATCGTCGCGCAAAAAATGGGCGACAACATGGGGCGCCAGATCGTGGTCGAGAACCAGCCCGGCGCCGCCGGCCTGATCGGCACCGAGCGCGTCAAGCGTGCCGCACCAGACGGCTACACCATAGGCGCGCTCAACGACAGCATCCTGACGATGATCCCCAACATCCGGCAGGCGCCCTACGACCCGGTCAAGGACTTCATGCCGGTGGGCATCGCAGCCGGGATCACCTGGGTACTGGTCGTCAACAACGACCTACCTGTGAAGAACGTCGCCGAGTTCATCGCGCTGGCAAAAAAGCAGCCGGGCAAGATCGACTACTCCTCCGGCGGCAGCGGTAGCCCGCAACACGTCGCGATGGAGGCGTTCAAGGAAGCGACCGGGACCTACCTCGTGCACATCCCCTACCGCGGCGCGACACAGGCCGCAGTCGACGTCATTTCCAACCAGGTGCAGGCCCACTTCAGCGCGGTATCCATCGTGCTGCCCTACATCAAGTCGGGCCGCATGCGCGCACTGGCCGTGCCCAGCCCAAAGCGCTCGCCGCTGCTGCCCGATGTGACAACCATGGCCGAGGCCGGAGTACCCGGATTTGAATGGTTCACCTGGGCATCCATCGTGTTGCCGCTCGGCACCCCAAAACCGATCGCCGACCGGCTCAATGCCGAATTGGTCAAGGCCGTCAACGCCCCCGACGTACGCGAGAAACTGGTGTCACAGGGACTGGATCCCATCGGCTCGCCGCCCGAGCAGGTGACGCAGTGGACGCAGGCGGGCTTGAAGCGCATGGCCCAGATCGTCAAGCGCGCCGGCATCACCGCCGGTTGATTTAACCCGGACGAAACCGGGTCAGACTGAACCGCGCCGGGGTTTTCTTTAATTCGCTGAATCCGGCCATTCGACCGAACGCGGATCGGGCAGCTTGAACACGTCACAGTTGCCGGCAAAATCGCCGGCGCCATCCTCGCTCCACATCAGCACGGAGAACAGCGCCGGCGCGTCGATGGCGACGATGGGGTAGTGCCAGGTGCCCATCGCATAGTTGACGCCCTGTGGCGCAGTCGCAAAAAACGCCCTCAGCGTATCCGTCCTTGGCGCGCCGCGCGCATCGGAGAGACAGACGCAGACGAGATAACGCTGCGCGCGCATCGGCAGGAATGCCTGGGTCGAACGCGGGTGGCGTTCCAGGTAATCGAGCGAAATCGGTCCGCGGCTGGCCGATACTTCGCTCAAATACAGTTCCGGCGGATGGGTCGGATGGCCGCGAAGGCGGACGTTTTGCAGGTAGCGTTGCGCGCGCCCGTCGTTCATGTCGCTACCCTTTGTCCCGGCGACCTCGATCACCTCGCCGTAAGGGGAAAACAATTCGGCGGTTAGCGCTTGTGCAGCAAGTTTTGACGACATGGTTAGCGGGGCGTTTAAGGATTGGCACGCATGATTATGCTGGATGCGACGTCCGCAGCGTTCCCCCGGTCTAGCCGCCAGGCGGCTGCGCCAGCAGTTCCTCCAGCGCGCCGATGTCGCTGACCGGAGCGAGGCAGGTGACGCCGCGGCACAAATAGGCGCTGACGCCGCTTGAAGGCGCCGGCTTGTCGAGCAGCGGCGGCAGGCGGCCGGCATCGGTTGAAGCCCCGACGGGCACCGCAATCACCAGGGTCATAGGCTGGAAACGCGCTACCAGAGCGGCTTTCCAGCGTGTCACCTCTTTTGCATCACCACGCAACACCAGCACTGCGGGCGGTTCCAGGCACTCTTCCAGCGCCATGCAAAGCGTGGCATAGCCGCCGGGGTTCTTCGCCATGGCCGGGTAAAACAGCGCGATCGTGCGTTCGGCCGCGTTGAGGAAACGTGTCTCGCCGCTGATGTGGCCGAGGCGTTGCAGGGCAACGGCAGCGACACCGTTGCCGGACGGCGTGGCGTTGTCGTGCCCGGGCTTGGTGCGCTGGATCAGCCGTTCGTGGTCGTGGCTGGTAAAAAAGAATCCGCCGCCCTCGCGGTCCTCGAACTGCTCGAGCAGTACTTCGGCCAGCTCTTCGGCGAACTCGAATTCGTCCACCCTGAAATCAGCCTGCATCAACTCGAGCAGCGCGGCAAGCAGGAAGGCGTAATCGTCGAGGTAGGCGTTCAGGTGGGCGCGGCCGTCCTTGTAGGTCGCAAGCAGGCGCTCCTGCCGCCACATCGTCGCGCGGATGAAAGTCAGCGCCTTGCGCGCCGAGGCCAGCCAGTCGGCACGCCCGAACACACGTGCGGCGCGCGCCATGCCGGCGATCATCAAGGCGTTCCAGCTGGCGAGGATCTTGTCGTCACGCCCCGGCCAGACGCGGGTTGCGCGCGCGGCGAACAGCTTTGCGCGCGCGCTTTGCAGCAGCGCCGCGCATTCGAGCAGCGGTTTGCCCAGGCTTTGCGCCACCGCGCCCAAGTCACGCGCAATATAAAAATGCCAGTACGCACCCTCGAAGTTGGCGGCACGGTCGAGGCCGTAGTGCGGAGCGAGCACGGCGTACTCTTCGGCGGCAAGAAGCTGCTTCAGCTGGTCGGTTGTCCAGACATAGAACAGGCCCTCCTCGCCTTCGGAATCGGCGTCATAGGCCGAGTAATAGCCACCTTCCGGAGACTGCATTTCGCGCATCACCCAGGCGGCGGTCTCCTCGGCGACGCACTTGTACAAGGCGTCGCCACTCGCGGCATAACAGTCGGCGGCCAGCGACAGCAGCGGACCGTTGTCGTAAAGCATTTTCTCAAAATGCGGGATATGCCATTTCGCATCGGTGCTGTAGCGCGCAAAGCCGCCGCCGAGCTGGTCGTAAATGCCGCCCTCGGCCATTTTTTTCAGCGTGAAGCTCGCGATATGCAAGGCTTGCACATCACCCGTCGCGGCATATCGGCGCAACAGCAATTCGAGGTCGGTGGGATGCGGAAACTTCGGCGCGCCGCCAAAACCGCCGAACTCCGGTTCGAACGCCGCCTTGAGCGCCTCGATGGCGTTGTTCACCGCGGCAGCGGCAAACTCGGAATGATGTGCCGCGCCTGATGACTGGGGCTGCATGCGCGAGAGTGCCTCGAGCAACGAGGCGTTTTGCTGTTTTATTTCGGGCCGGCGCTCGCGATACAACGTCGCGACGCGTTCGCACAAGTCAGGAAAGCCCGGCCGGTTGTAGCGCGCCACCTTGGGAAAGTAGGTGCCGCCGAAAAACGGTGCGCCCTCGGGCGTGAGGAACATGGTCAGCGGCCAGCCGCCCGATTGCTGTGTCAGCAGGTGGTGCGCGCTTTGGTAAATCTGGTCGAGGTCGGGCCGCTCCTCGCGATCGACCTTGATGTTGATAAACAGGCGGTTCATCACCGCCGCCACCCCGGCGTCCTCGAAGGACTCGTGCGCCATGACATGGCACCAGTGGCAGGCCGAGTAGCCGACCGACAACAAGATGGGCTTGTCTTGCGCGCGCGCGAGGGCCAGCGCCTCTTCGCCCCAGGGGAACCAGTCCACAGGGTTGTCCCGGTGCTGCTGCAGGTAGGGGCTGGTTTCCTTTGCGAGGCGGTTCACCGTTCCACCCCTAGCCACCGGCGCGAATCTGGCGCCGGCGCACCCAGGCGCTAATGGCATCGACCAGCACCACCAGCAACAACATGGCGATGATCACCGTGCTCGCCTGCGCTTCGTGCAACAGCGACAATTCGTAATAGAGCATCTGGCCCAACCCGCCGGCGCCGACAAAACCGAGCACCGTGGCCATGCGTATGTTCATCTCCCAGCGATACAGGCTGTAGGCCACCAGTTGCGGCGTGATCAAGGGCAGCGTGCCGTAGACAAAGGCAAGACTTGCGGGTGCGCCGCTTTCGGCCAGTGCCACCGCCGGCTCGGGCGGCGCGTTCTCCAGTGATTCGGCAAACAGGCGACCGAGCACACCCGCAGTGTGCAGCGCCAGTGCCAGCGTGCCGGCAAAGGGCCCCAGTCCCGCGGCGAGCACCATCAGCGCGGCCCACACCAGCTCGGGCACCGAGCGCAGGAAGTTGAGCAAAAAGCGCGTAAGCATCCGCGCCGCTGCGCCGAAGCGTCCCGAGGCGGGCAAGGCCAGCACCATTCCGGCCATCGCGGCGAGCAGCGTACCCACCGCCGAAATCGCGAGGGTCTCGAGTGCCCCCTTGCCGATTTTTTGCAGGAAGTCGGCGGACAGGTCGGGCGGGAAAAACCGCCGCACAAAATCGAGCATGTAGCCGCGCGACTCTGCGGTGAACAGGCGCGAAGGGTCGATCGCAAGGTAGGCAAAGCTGCCCCAGACCACGGCAATCAGCGCCGCCATGCCCAACCAGCAATAGACGCAAAAGCCCAGTGCGCGCTGGCGTTCGGCAAGGCTGACCTCATCCTTAGCGACACTCATGCCAGCAAGCTGCGGATCGCCGCGCTGATCGCGTCGGCAAGCAGCACCAGCGCGAGGAACATGATGAGGATGGTCGAGACCTCGCCGCCGTTGAGCATTTTCATCGACTGGTCCATCAACTGGCCGAGGCCGCCGGCGCCGACAAAGCCCATGATGACCGAGGCGCGCACCGCGCATTCCCAGCGATAGACGGTGTACGAAGCGAGTTCCTGCGCCGCGCCGGGCAGCAGGCCGTAGAAAAACGCCATCAGACGGCCGCTGCCCGACTCGAGCAGGGCGCGCGCCGGGCGGGTGTCGCCCGATTCAAGAATTTCCGAATAGACCTTGCCGAGCATGCCGCCGTAGGTGACGGCGATGGCCAGCACGCCGGCCGCCGGCCCGAGGCCAAAGGCACGCACCAGCAGCAGTGCCCAGACAATTTCCGGAATCCCGCGCAACAGCAACAGCATAAAGCGCGCGAGGGCGCGCAAGGCTTCGCCAAGGCCGCGGCCGGGTCCCGGCCCGATGCGCGAAATCGACAGGCTGTACGACAGCGCGAGCCCCAGCGGCGCGGCCAGCAGCATGGCAAGCGCCGTGCCGGCGGTGGCCATGGCAAGGGTTTCAATGGTCGCCTTGAGTATGAGTTGCAGGAACTCGGTCGAGACTTCCGGCGGGAAAAACTGCCCGACAAACCCGCCCATGACTTTGAGGTTGCGCGCGTCGAATAACTCGGCCGGGCGGAACTGCGCGATATGCAGCAACGGCCACAACAGCAGCAGCGCCGCAATCGCCCACAGCGCGCGCTTGCGCGCATCCGGATCGCGCAGCGGCAGGGTGGTGGATGTGTTCATGTCATCGCGAATTTCATGTCATTGCGAGCGCAACGAAGCAATCCCGCCGGGATTGCGCAGAACCCGACCGTTCCACGAGATTGCTTCGGCGCTTCGCTTCTCGCAATGACAGGCAGGATTAATTTTCAAATCCCTCCTCAAATAACGCGCGGCGGCGGGACGATCTTGAGACCGGGCTCGGGCGCAGGCGGCACATGCAAAGGCTGGTTGTCCTGCGTCGGCAGCGTGCCGGTCTCAGAGGCGTACAACGCATGCAACACACTGTCCGTAACCTTGACTGCCGGCAGGTCGAAGGCGATTTCACCGCCGCGCAGCCCGACAATGCGCGGAAACCAGCGCAGCGCCACGTCCACCGCATGCAGGCTCGCCACCAGGGTGACGCCGCGTGTCGCCGCTTCGCTGTGCAACTGGCTGATGGTGAGGTCGGCGAGGGCCGGGTCCATGGCCGAAACCGGCTCGTCGGCGAGCAGCAGGTCGGGGCGCTGGTAGAGCACGCGCGCCACCCCGACGCGCTGCAATTGCCCGCCCGAGAGCCGGTCGCAGCGCTCAAACAAACGGTCGGCGAGGTCAAGCCGCGCCAGTTGTTCGCGCGGTCCGGCGATGTCGGCCGGGTAAAGCAGCGACAGCGCCGACTTCCACCACGGCCATTGCCCGAGGCGGCCCGCGAGCACGGCGGTGATGGCGCGCTGGCGCGGCGGGATGGGCGGCGCCTGGTGCACCACGCCGATGCGCGCGCGCAAGCGCTTGAGTTCCGCCC
>SESD01000570.1_pt1 | contig 22757 bp, 22 predicted proteins | sample 3171411 | NCBI WGS metagenome assembly SESD01 (sample SAMN06051880, study PRJNA518727) | freshwater metagenome | biome: subpolar coniferous forest; feature: holomictic lake; material: water; isolation source: holomictic Lake 442, 16.5 m depth | place: Canada: near Kenora, Ontario | collected...
TTTAATAACTATCTGATTAACTTCAATTTTATTTGATAATAAAGGCAACAATTTAACTTTAATATCGCTTTCTTCAAGGCTTAAAAATGGTTCTTCTTCAAAGCCGACGGGGTTACTTAAAGTCAATTTACCTGTTGAAAGACCCAGCCAGGGAAAGATTGATAGCTTCAAATCATCTGTCAATTTTACATTCCTGCCTGTTTTGTTTTTAACGGCAGTTATAATTTCGGGTTTAAAGTTATTGGGATTGATGATGAAAGGTAAGGTAATAATCGTGATTATTGTAAGAAAGATTATTGCTGCAATAGCTGAGGATATAATTTTAACGGATTTTCCCACAATATTGTCCCGGTTTTAAAAAAGTGTAATGTTGGCTATTATGGAATATCATGTAGCCCTGTTGCTATTAAATGCTAGTCAGAATCAATGACAGTATATACAAATAATAATTAAAAAGGGGGATGTGAAGATGTTGTTACTAGCTAAGGTTGCCGGAATTGCTGTTCTTGTATGGTTTTATTTAACAGCAAAAAAACAGGGTGAGCAGGCCTTTAAATGGGCGATTATTGGCCTAATAGGTTATTGGCTTACATGGTGGGCAATTAGGTTGACAGTTGTGGCAGGTTTATCCGGAGTATTGACTAAAAGCCCCATGATTGCCTTTACAGTTTTTCAAATTCCGGTCGTTTGCGCAATTGCAGCAGCATTTTTGATTAGAAAAAAATTGTTGGCTGATGCCGATAAGAAATAAAAAAGCGCAAGTGCTGTGTTAGTACTTGCGCTTTAATTTATTTATAGCTTGTCTGCATTTTTATCAAGATATTCTGCAACACCAGCTGGGCTAGCATTCATGCCTGCATCACCTTTATTCCAACCGGCTGGGCAAACTTCTCCATGTTCTTCATGGAATTGTAAGGCATCAATTACTCGAAGCAATTCATCCATGTTACGGCCTAAAGGAAGATCGTTAACAACTTGATGACGAACTAGACCACTACGATCAATTAAGAAAGAGCCACGGTATGCAACGCCGGCACCTGCTACTTCAACATCATAATCTTTAACGATTGAGTGAGTTAAATCTGCAGCCATTGTATAGCGAACCGGACCTATTCCACCTTGATTCACTGGGGTATTACGCCATGCATTGTGAGTAAAGTGTGAATCTATAGACACAGCAATCACTTCAACATTACGGCTTTTAAATTCATCTATACGGTGATCCAAAGCGATTAGTTCGCTTGGACAAACGAAAGTGAAATCTAAAGGATAGAAAAATACGACTGCATATTTACCGCTTGTGGCTTCAGAAAAGCTGAATGAATCAACTATTTGACCATCACCTAATACGGCAGGTACTGTAAAATCAGGTGCTTGTTTACCGACTAATACGCTCATTGATTATCTCCAAAAATATTTTAAAAGCAAAAGGTTATGGACTTATTTACCAGCCACTATTGTAGTGGTATGAGTATATTCTACACCGAAATAGTAGGTAATTGTCCAGCGTTGTTAATTTTAACTTGCTTTTATGTTAACTTGAGAGATAATCTGCAAGTTAGATATTACAATTTAATTACAAATTATCACAGCTATTGGATGTTTCAGTTAGAATAAACTTCTACTACTGAGGCTTGCTGTTATTTGAAATAATATATTACTCTTGTCGAGGTGAGTGTTCTGTGGCAAAAAATAAGCATATAACTGAGCCGGATGTGTTTGGTTTTCAAGTGCGCATCGTAAGGCGCGGCAAAGAAAGTAGCCGTTATTTCTCGCATAAATTATGGGGTAATAAGAACAAGTCTTTGAATGCCGCAATTACTTGGCGAGATCAGATGCTCGTCGTTTTAAAAGGCAGTAAAACGCGTTTCCTTAAACCACCCAAAAATAAAACAACTACCGGTGTCACGGGTGTATCAAGAACCATTAAATACGATCATAGAAAAGATAAAAATTATCTTTGTTATACGGTTTTTTGGGTCAGTAAGGGTAAATCAAGAAATAAAACCTTTCAAGTTGGTAATGTAGATAAAGTTTCTGCAGATGATGAGTTGCATGCATTTCGTACCGCCAAGTTATTCAGGATTTGTTATGAGGTTTCAATTGATAACGATATTGAATTTCATGATGAAAAATTTGCTGGTTGGAAGAAAGTCAGGCTTTATGACGATGAGAATTTAAACGCAGTTTAACTATTTTAAATTACCCTTGCTTAGGATGTTAGGCTGTTTTAAGTTAGCTTTGAATGTAAGCGTGATTTTAGGTTAAATGTTAGAAGCTCCTACATTTATTGATCGACTTTTAAAAGTTCAATAATCCCATCCAGTTCGTCTAGGCTTGAGTAGGCGATTACTAGTTTTCCTGATCCATTTTCTTTATGATCGATAACAACTTTTGCGCCCAATTTTGCAGTTAAGTTGTCTTGCAATCGTAACGTATTATTATCGATGAATTTATTTTTTTGAATTTTTGGATCTGCATGGCTTTCTTTAACTAATTTTTCAGTGGCTCTTACCGTTAAACCTTCTTTAGCCACTTTATTAGCCAGCGTAACTTGTTTAACTCCATCTAACGACAACAATGCACGGGCATGGCCCATTTCCAGTTGATTATTAAGTAAAAGTTTTTTTACATCGGGATGTAAATCCATTAATCGTAATAAGTTAGTAACTGTTGTGCGAGATTTACCAATGGCTTCGGCAATATGTTGATGAGTCATCTCAAATTCATCCAACAGTCGCCTTAATGCTTCAGCTTCTTCCAAGGGGTTAAGATCTTCTCGTTGGATATTTTCAATGAGCGCGATAGCCATTGCCGCACGGTCATCGATTTCTTTGATAACGACTGGCACTTGAGTTAAGCCAGCCAATTGTGATGCACGCCAGCGGCGTTCCCCAGCTACTATTTCGTATTTCTCAAAACCAATTTGACGCACTACAATTGGCTGTATTACTCCTTGAGCTTTGATTGAGTCAGCCAACTCTTGTAACTTTTCAGGATTCATATCTATACGTGGCTGATACTTGCCTCGTTGCATATATTCTATTGGCAACGATTGTAAATGATGCTTTTCTTCCTTAACAGAAACATCACCCAATAAGGCATCGAGACCACGACCTAACCCGCGTTTATTTGAAGACATGTTTTCTCTATTTTTAATAATCTCAATCGCCTAGTCTATAATTTCGCAGCAGGCTTAAGAAATTTTATTGTTATAGTGGGTTATTAAACTGACAGTTTAGTTCAATTTTGACGAATCATGGCTTCAAACTCATTAATCAATTTTCTTAAATTTTCAGCTTCTTGTAAAAGACTTGCAGTCTCTTTTTGAATAGTTTCGATTAATTCAAGTCCTTTTGGATGACTCATTTCATTAATGATTTTTGAAGTTCTTTGTGATTCTGCTATTTGGTCTGCACGCCAACAATTTTCATCATCACTTATATCATAATTACTTTCAACAATTTTTCTTAAGGTGCCAGATTCTAGGGTGTTTTGAATGGTTACGGTTTTTTTTAATTCCTGTAGCTCATTTTTTATATCAGTTTGTGATAACGCATTGTTCTTCTCTGAAGATTCAGTTTTTAATGTTTCTTCTGTAGTAGAAACATTAATCAGTAAGGCTTCAAGTCCTCTGCCAAGGCCACGTTTTTTTATCGTCATGCTTTATTTTTTTTAATCATTTCGTTTGCCAAAGCAATATACGCCAAAGTACCTCTTGATGATTTATCATAGCTTAAAGCTGGTAGGCCATGGCTGGGGGCTTCAGCTAAACGTATATTTCTTGGAATACAGGTTCTAAATACCTTATCTCCAAAGTATCGAATGAGTTGTTCAGAAACGTCTTTAGTTAGACGGTTTCTATCATCATACATTGTCCGTAAAATACCTTCCAAGTATAAATCCGGATTAACTGTGTTTTGAATATTTTGAAGCGTACTCATTAATGCAGATAAGCCTTCCAGGGCGTAGTACTCGCATTGCATGGGAATCAACAAACTGTCTGCCGCCACCATTGCATTTAAAGTCAACATATTTAAAGACGGAGGACAATCTATCAGGATGTAATCGTATTCTGATTTTATTGGATTTAAGGCATCGGCAAGTCTCAGCTCTTTACGATCAGCATGTATTAATTTTACTTCAGCCGCAGTTAGATCAGCATTTCCGGCAATAACTGAAAACTTGATGTTTGGTAAATAAGTGACCGCTTCTGATGCAGGCACATCTTCCATTAACAAATCATAACTAGAGTATTTGACTTCCTGTTTATCAACCCCACAACCCATTGCTGCATTGCCTTGTGGGTCAAGATCCACTAACAGCACAGTTCGCTTGGCAGCTGCAAGGGAGGCGGCCAAGTTGACAGTGGTTGTTGTTTTTCCTACGCCGCCTTTTTGGTTGGTTACGGCAATTATTTTTCCCACTAACTTACCTCGGATTCTTTAGTCAATTGTATTTTAACCAGACATCTCTCAGCGCTGATCCCGGGAACAATGACAGGGATCAGCGTTGTTTTTGCTGATTCCATTATAAGTAGATCAGGTGATTGTCCTTTCATGGCCAACAATACACCATTTTTGCTGAGTAAATGAGCAGTCCATTCAACTATATCAGATAAACTGGCAAATGCTCTGGTAATCATAGTATCAAAGTTATTTTCAGGGTGAAACTGTTCTACACGACTATGACAGACGCTTACATTTTTAAGCTTTAATTCCAGTATCGCTTGTTGCACAAACCGCGTTTTCTTGGCATTACTATCCAATAAAGTAAACTCTATATCGGGAAAATAAATCGCCAAAGGAATACCCGGCAGGCCCGCGCCTGTTCCAATATCAATAATTTTTTTACCTTCAATATAGGGAGCGATAGCCAAGCTGTCTAATAAATGTAAACTAACCATAGCTTCTCTGTCTCGTATCGCAGTCAGATTATAAGCTTTATTCCATTTTTCAAGCAGTTTTATAAAGTCCAGTAGTTGCTCTATTTGGTATTCAGAAAGAGATAGATTTAATGATTCAAGGCCGGAAGTCAGGATTTTTTTGCACGTTTCCATCAGGCACTTTTCTTTTTTAAATAAACTAATAACAAAGAAATAGCCGCAGGTGTCATGCCCGGGATGCGTGAGGCCTGGCCTAACGTTTCTGGTCGCTGAGCTTTAAGTTTTTGGCTGACTTCATTGGACAATCCAGGTACACCGCTATAATCAAGAGCATCCGGGAGTCGTAAATGATCATAACGCAATGCTTTGTCAATGTCAGTTTGTTGTCTGACGATATAACCGGCATATTTGGCCTGAATCTCGACTTGCTCACCGACTTGCTCAGTAATCGCCTCTCCGCCTTCTAAAAATGACAGCAACCGCTCTACATCGACTTCGGGTCGCCGCAGTAATTCCATCAAACTGGCTTCTTTTAGCAACGGCTTACCCCAAATTTTTTCAACTTGAAGGGCTTCTTCGGAATCTGCTCTGACCCATTTCTTTTTTAAATCATCCTGTAAATTAGAAACAGATGCACGTTTAGTTTCAAAAGCTTGCCACCTCTCGTCATCAACCAAGCCTAATTCACGACCTTTTTCTGTTAAACGCAAATCAGCATTATCTTCTCGTAATAATAAACGGTACTCGGCGCGACTGGTAAACATACGATACGGCTCTTGAGTACCGCGAGTAATCAAATCGTCAATCATTACACCTATATACGCTTCATCACGGCCAGGACACCAGCTTTCTAAACCCATAACCAAACGCGCAGCATTTAGTCCCGCAATTAAACCTTGCGCAGCGGCTTCTTCGTAACCTGTTGTGCCATTCACTTGCCCTGCAAAAAATAAAGCGGCCATGTGCTTGGTTTCCAGAGACATTTTTAAGTCTCGGGGATCAAAGAAATCATATTCAATAGCATAGCCAGGACGCACAATTTCAGCATTTTCAAAACCTAGCATAGATCTTACAAAATCATATTGCACATCAAATGGCAGGCTGGTTGAAATACCGTTTGGATAGATTTCATGGGTATCCAGCCCCTCTGGTTCAACGAAAATCTGGTGCGATTCCCTGTCAGCAAAACGCACGATTTTATCTTCAATTGATGGGCAGTAGCGAGGTCCAATACCTTCAATAATGCCGGAGTAAAGGGGAGATCTATCCAAGCCGGCACGGATAATATCGTGAGTTTTATTGTTGGTGCGTGTGATATGACAGGGTATTTGTCTGGGATGCTGTTCACGCTTACCCATAAAAGAAAACACAGGTACAGGAGTATCTCCGTGTTGTTCTTCCAGCTTGCTAAAGTCGATGGTTCTGCCATCGATACGTGGTGGTGTTCCGGTTTTTAAACGGTCGATACGAAATGGTAATTCGCGTAAACGATCAGCCAAAGCAATAGAAGCGGCATCGCCTGCACGACCACCGCTATAGTTTTCCAAGCCGATATGAATTTTTCCGCCTAAAAAAGTACCGGTCGTCAATACTACGGCTTTCGCCATGAAATCTAAGCCCATTTGGGTTTTAACGCCGACCACTTTATTGCCAACTACGATTAAATCGGCGACTGTTTGCTGAAATAACGCCAAATTAGGTTGGTTTTCTAATGTACTTCGAACTGCCTGTTTATAAAGCATGCGGTCGGCTTGAGCACGAGTCGCTCTGACTGCAGGACCTTTGCTACCATTTAAGGTACGAAACTGAATGCCGCCAAGATCAATAGCCTTGGCCATAATTCCGCCCAAAGCATCAATCTCTTTAACCAAATGTCCTTTACCTATCCCACCAATCGCAGGATTGCAGCTCATTTGCCCCAAAGTCTCAATGTTTTGCGATAACAATAAAGTCCTCGCACCACAGCGAGCGGCAGCCAAAGCGGCTTCAGTACCCGCATGCCCTCCGCCAACCACTATCACGTCAAAATCTTTTTTGAATTTCACAAGCTTTTTTTACTCAGAGTCGCTATATTAATAGACGTCAAATTAGACGTACGTTCGGGTATTATAAGAGGTAAACAATGAAAAAACGTAACAATCCTAAAAAAATAGAGTGTGTTCCTGTTCAAAACCCTGTTGCCAAGTTTGCGCATCAGTTTAATAGGGCTCATGTCTTTGAAGATAAAAACAAATATCATCGTAACGTAAAGCACAGGAAGCAGGAGGCTTCTTTGATAACTTTGCTAAGAGTTATTAAAGAAGCCTCTTTCATGTTAAGCGCTTTTTCTTAAGATTGGCAAATGCCATTAAATATATTTAATTTTTTTAAAAAAGATATCTGGCTATTGCAAGAGCAAAAATTGCCATTGTTCGAAGCGATTCTAATCAAATCGTTAAAAATTATTATGTTATCTGTTCAGGGTTTCTCTCGAGATTTGTGCCCCCTTAGGGCGTCAGCATTGACTCTTTACAGCATATTGTCGATAGTACCGATCATCGCTATGCTATTTGGTATCGCCAAAGGTTTCGGTTTTGAAACAATGTTGGAACAGCAATTACTAGAGCATGCGCCCGATCAAGATACCTTGGTGTTACAGTTAATCAGTTTTGCCCAAAATCTGTTGGAAAGCACTAAAGGAGGAGTGGTTGCAGGGATTGGTATTGTTGTTTTATTTTGGACCATTATCAACGTGATTGGTAACATCGAAGAGTCATTTAACTTTATCTGGAAAATAGTTAAAGGCCGGTCAATAAGTCGCAAGTTTAGTGATTATTTATCGCTCATGATGTTGGCTCCGGTGTTATTAATAGCAGCAAGCAGTATCACGGTATTTCTGAAAACAAAAATAACCTGGCTAATCACGGTAATACACTTGCCGGAGTCAGGTAACTGGCTGGTTCTGAGAGCCTTGAGCCTGTCACCTTTGATGCTAATGATAGTGTTATTTGCCTTTACGTTTATTTTTATGCCTAATCATAAAATAAGCTACAGGGCCGGTATTATTGCCGCTATTGTTACCGGTATTTTGTATCATCTTTCTCAGTGGGCTTATCTAAGCCTGCAAATTGGCGTGTCTAGTTATAATGCAATATACGGGAGTTTTGCAGCCTTACCGTTGTTTGTTGTTTGGTTACAAACCGGCTGGATGATTGTTCTATTTGGTTGTGAAGTGGCTTTTTTTCTACAAAATTATGAGATTTATCGAAACAATAATCGCTTTGTTGATTTAAGCTTTTCTCTTAAAAAAAGTATAGCTCTTCAAATAACTCATTTAATTGTTAAGAATTTCATCCAACTGAATAACCCGTTAACAGCTGTCGAAATTGCTACAAAACTGGTCATACCAATAGCTATTATTCAGCCGGCGTTATTTGATTTAATGGCAGGTCATATACTCGTTGAGTATAAAGATATGGACGAAGCTGAATCTGAAGAGGTTTATCAGCCAGCAGTTGATATAAATATACTGACTATTGCTTATATTATTAATGCCCTAGAACATTCCGGGCAAAATAATTTGCCTGATGTTAATCAGGAGCATCTATTTATGAATGCTGTTGATAATTTCAAGGGGTTAATGGAGGCTTCTGAAGAAAACCGATTATTGAAAGACATTGAGTGATGTCTTTCAATAGATGGCTTATTAGTGTTCGTTATTGTTTAGTCTCTAAAATAGAATGATGTATGCGTTGGCTTAAGTGATAACTTAAGCCAACGCAATTTCTGCAATTATAGGTTTTCTAATATTCAGAAGAGCCGCTAAACGTTTTTTTACCGAAGTTTATAGCTCAGAAGAACTGATAAAGACACAGCGGCTATTATTTAGTCGTCGTTTTTTCTGGAGCAGGAACGGGAACTGGAACAGGTGCCGGAATAGAGTTGTCAGTGACTGGTTGTTTAGCACCCTGCTCAAGTTTTTCTTGTCTAAGACCTTCACCATAAAGCGTAAAAGTGATCATTACCAAAATAGTTGTGATCATAACAATAATAAATCTGCTGGGATTTTTCATAAAAAATAGGGGCCACTGAGGTTTATACATCCCTATAAAGAAAATAATTAGTGTCCAAACACCTAGATTAATAGCACCTGTAATCATTATATTTACCTGTTAAATTTTTTATTTGAGTTAATTTGTATTATACAAGTGAAGGTGAGATTCTTTGCAAACCTGTACGTGGTTATTTTAACAATTTTACTTGTATAATAAAAACGCCATTCGCTCTTCTTCCCAAGCCTGCTCATCCGCTTGAGTAATAATCTCTAAGTCTTCTGGAATGGCTTGTCTATCATCGACCCATTCGCGTAATAGCGGAGAGCCATTAATGACATCAATCGCTAAGCGATCCAGCTCATATTCATAAGGGAAATCACGCCACAACGGGTAGTCGGGTAGTTGTAAGCGGAGTGCTTTGAATGCTAGTGCTTGTAAGCGCCATGGCCGGAAATTTGCATGTTTATAACTCGTATCTTCCACATGGATTTGTATACCGGCACAAAGTTGCCCCATATATTTATGGAAGGTCGGTTCAAACCAGCATTCTCGCAAATGGCAGCCCTCAAGCCATTGAGGCGCAATATCATGCATGGATTTTATCAGCGCTTTAGCATCTAAATCCGGAGCGCCAAATAACTCCAAGGGTCTAGTTGTACCGCGACCTTCGGAAAGTGTGGTGCCTTCCAGCATAACTGTTCCGGCATAGCACCGTGTCATCCAAAGGTTTGGTGCATTGGGGCTAGGGTTGATCCACGTTCGCTCACCCAAGGGCCAGCCGTAGCCGGGAGCTGATTCCGGTTGCCAATCTTGTAGCGTGATAACTTTAAAATCCAAGTTCAGCTTTAAGGTGCTAATAAACCAGTGTGCCATTTCGCCCATTGTCAGGCCATGACGCATAGGCATAGCACCCGCACCGACAAAGCTTCCCCAGCCTTGGCGTAGCGTTAAACCTTCTATTGGTCTGCCAGCGGGGTTAGGGCGATCAAGAATCCATACGGCTTTCTGGTGCGCTGAGGCTGCTTCCAGGACATAGCGCAAGGTAGTGATAAACGTATAAATGCGGCAACCCAAATCTTGCAAATCAACCAGCAACACATCAAAAGTATCCATCATCGCATCTGTCGGTCGCCGGACTTCACCGTATAAGCTAAATACAGGAATGCCCAGCTCAGGGTCAATAAAATCTAGAGATTCCATCATATTATCTTGTTTGTCACCTCGTAGACCATGCTGTGGACCAAAGGCGGCACTAAGTTTAATGTCAGGTAAACCGGCTAGCGCATCCAGAGTATGCGTTAAATCTTGGGTAACCGAGGCGGGATGAGCCAATAATGCGATGCGCTTTCCCGCCAGTGGCCTTCTTAATGCAGGATCTTCGAGTAAATGGTCAATACCAAATTTCATGTTTTTTGTGGTTTAACCTTGGTTTAAAGACAAAATAAATCCCTCACGATCGTGAAAATCGGGGTGTGTTAGGGGATGATGCAATGCCCAGTAAGAATGACTCCCATCATTGGTTTCAATGACTGCAGTTACACCCAACTCAATTGGCTTGCCAGCAATGATCTGATCCAAATCATTTACAGGGATAACGGCTACCAGATTCAAATACTCCTTAGTCTGAACAAAAGTGATAGTTGGTTTTTGGCTTAGCGTCCATTCGCTAATAACCCGGTAGTCGCTAAAAGCATAGGCGGCCCATTGGCCAGAGGGCGAAAAATTGAACTCATGATAATTAGCTTTACCTTCAACTGCAATGAACAGTTCAAAACAGGTATGTTGCCATAATCCATCCATAGCACTTGGGTTTTGTGGCTTAGGAACACATATTTGTGTCAAATCCCCTGTTAATTTATAACTCAAGCGTAAAGCCCCTTCGGGTAGAAAACCAAGGGTAATACTTATATTTTGCGAGGCATTAGATGGCGTGCCAGTATGGCACGTCAGGTTTTTGTTAATCATTTTGGAATGTGCTGTATTGCTTGATGAGCTGTTGGTAATAATTGGCGTCATCAATTTTTCCACGTTTTATGACGCCATTAAGATAAATGGCTGATTTGTTCATTAACATATCGATTGCCATTTGTTGATTTTTTTTTGATAGCTGAGCAGAATCAATTATTTTTTTCAGGGCTGTTATTCTAAATCTGTCCATGCCCCAGAGCTTTTGCGAAAGCTGGTCTTCATGGCCGCCGTGCTTCTTGATTTGCGGATCTTCAATTAATAAAAGCCGATATTTTGCGGTTATTCTAAGCCACAACTCATAGTCTTCACAGACGGGGAAATGCGTGTCAAATAGCCCAATATTTTTAAATACTGATCGATGTATCATTACTGTAGAAGGCGATATAGCACATAATGGCAAGCAGTTTGAAAATATCCAGCCGCCTCTCTTGGCATATTTTTGTGCAAGATTAACGCGAATGCCATTGCGTATCCATATTTCTTCGGTATGGCAAACTTTATACTCTCCATTAACGGAAAGAGCCGCAACTTGCCGACTTAGTTTTTCGGGCAACCACTCATCGTCCGAGTCCAGAAATGCGAGCCAATCGCCGGTTGAGTGATGTATGCCAAGATTTCGTGCGCTACTTACTCCAGCGTTTTCTTGTCGGTAATAATTAACCGCCGGAAACTCGTTGCTAATCATTTCTCTCGAATTATCGGTAGAGCCGTCATCAATTACAATGACTTCAAAGGGCAATAGTGTTTGGCAAAAAACAGATACCAATGCGCGCCTTAATAATTCGCAACGGTTGTGGCTAGGAATAACAACTGAAATTTTTATAATGTATCCTGCCAAATATTTGAAAGACTGCTTTTTAAGTTGGAGTAGTTGTAGTTTTTGCAAACGACCTATTAGGTAACCAGCGGAATTTATCCGCTGGTTTTAATTTAGGTATTTAAATGCCGAGTTTTAGGGTTTTATAATGGATTTAGGTGTTTCTATTCCGTCGCTATTATTCGCATTTTTCATAAAGATTTGTTTTAAGCGGTTAAAGGCTGACCATAACGTTGTATCCATAATGGTCTCATCGCCAATTGAAACAATGATGCGCGTTAATTGTGGCATTTTATCTTTTGTTGAAGCTATATAAATAGGTTGTACATAAAGAATGGCATTGCCCATTGGTAGAATAATCATACGACCCATTTCAACAGCAGAGCCATGTTGACCCCATAAGGTAAAATAGGCTGAAATCTCAGGGTCTTGTTGCGTTAAGGCTTCTATTTGTGCCGGACCATTAACTTGAACATCTTTCCCAAATTTATAAATGGTAATGCCTGGTTTGTAGGTTTGGTCGCAACTGGTTTTATCCATGGTCCCTGCAATGCCTATCATACTGAGATTAGATCTATTAACCGGTGTCATAGGCTCAATTAAGACGTATTCTTCGGTATCATTACAATTACCAAAATCCATAGTTTGATAGTAAGGTTGTACAGGTGCTCCACGCACATCCGCTTGGTCCCACGTTTCGGCTTGCTCGTAGAATAACTCAGGGCTTTGTTGATGATATTTGGCATACACTTTCATCTGGAGATAATAAAGGTCGCGAGGGTAACGCAAATGTTTCTTTAATTCCGGTAGGATTGTATCCAGATTTTTAAATAATCCCGGGTATGCTTTATTGTATGCTTGAATTATGGGATCAGAGGGGTCTGAAATATAAAAATCAACATCACCATCATAAGCATCAACTACTACCTTAACGGAATTTCGAATATAGTTAAAATCCTGTTTTCCATCTAAAAAGTCATCAGCTCCAGGTTTAGAGACCGGATATTTATTGGATAAAGTATAAGCATCCAGTATCCAGTAGAACCTGTCTTTTTCGATAACGAGATAAGGGTCTTTGTCCAAATGCAGGAATGGTGCCAGTGTATTAACACGTTCAGTTATATTTCTGCGTATTTTGACTCTGGTTTCTGAAGAGAGATTGGTGGAAAAAAATATTCTTTCATCTTTAAAGTAAAAGGAAAATAAGGCTTTTTTAAACATTGATGAAATTTGAATTCCACCGTCACCATGATAGGTTTTCGTTATGCTGGGATCAGATCCGGAAATATCTTCAACTTTAAGTTTATTGGGAACCAAGGCATAGTCGTAAATCCCTTGACCATAATAGATGTCGGGGTTTTCGATGCTAAAGCCAACATCAGAGTTCATGTTTAAATCACGAAGATACCAGATGAGTGGTTTAGCGGCATCTTGTGCAGCAGGTGTGACTACAGCGCCGTAACCATGAGTATAGCGCATATGAATATTTTCCCAGTTTTGCGCCTCTGGTGGTAATTTTGTAGTGTCGACTTCTCTTGCAGCCAGGTTTACTTGTCGTTTGTGATCAAGCACAAAATAGCGATCTTCATCGACGGACAGGATTTTGTAATAAGGTCTTATCTCCTGTAATTGTTTGTAGCTATCAATGATATATTCTCTATCCCATACCGGAATATTTTCAAAACGCTTCTGTGTGCCCCAAGTATCTATATCCTGTGTCGCGTTAAGCTTAATGGATAGATCAATGGTATTGATATTTTTTAAGTCATAAGCATCCAGGGTAGAATCAATATTCTGCTGAATAAAGGGTTTATTGGTTTTTACTGGATTAGGGTTAACTATGAATCTTTCGATTGTATCGGGGATAAAGTTAACTCTAGGTAAACCTAAGGCGCAGAGAAAAACAGTAAGGGCTATGAAAATGGGTGTTTTATTACGACTTTTTTCAGAAAAAAAGAAAAGTATAGCGAGTAATGCTAATGCCAAGAAGGAAATAATTTGGAGCCAGATTAGCGGTAAGTGATACCACATTTCAACAAAACCAGGGCCATAGAATATGGGTTCGTTGGTGTTTGTATAGAGTAGAGTAAAACGATCAAGCATGAAGCCCCAGGCTACAAAGGCAACGACAAAGCCAAATAAAATAGTTAGATGAATTTTAGCCGCTAGAGGATATTCTTTGCGTTGATTAGGTATAAAAAAATGTTCCAGCCAATACAGGATTCCAACCGAAAAGAAGATTAAAACAGCGGTTATCAGCAATTCTTTCTGAATAAGCATAAAGACCGGGTAAGACAGCATATAAAAGCTGACATCATTACCATAAACAGTTTCAGATACGCCTGAATCGCGTCCAAAAAAGAACAGTAATGATGCTTCCCATTGATTATAAAAGGGTATGGCGACAAATATGGCAAGTGCTAATGATATCGGCGTATATATTTTCGCTGAGCCACTCATAAAGACATCAGCAAAGCGCTGAAATCTCTTACGTTGATTAATATTATTAAGAATTTCATCAGGTGGATTTATGCCCAGATAACGGGATGCAATCCAAAAATGAAAAAAGAATATGGAAAAGAAGGCCAGTGTTACGCCACCGGAAAGAAAAAATCTATAAAGAAGTCTAAGCCAGAAGTAGGACTCAAGTTTTAATGATTGGTACCACCAAAGGTCCACAAACAGATCAAGAAAGATGAAATGGAAGGTGACAAATAAAATGATGGCGATGACAAGTATCGCTCCAATTATCGCGGGTAAAAACTTCAGGTTCCGCATAGTGTCCTCAATGTAGATAGTTTTGTTAACGATGTTGGGCTTGTCTTCATTTTAATTATCAATGGATAACTAATTTAGCCAATAATTTTATGTTTATATTCTAACACCCAATAGTTAGTTAGTAATGATTTAGACGTTTTGTTATGGGTGCAATATAGATTTAAGTGATCTTGAAAAACATCTTGGTTTACTTAAGATGCAGGCAGATTGAAACAGAAAGCTAATGAGGCAGCAGAATACTAATCAAATTAATTTTCAACTCCCGTAAATTGATATTTCACTGCCGTTAAGAAAGTCGATGCACCAAATTAATGCTAAGGTCCTGTTGTTTATGCTTAAAAATGAAGCAAAAATACACTAAAGATAACCGACATGTTTAGTGACACTGTATAGGTTTCCTTATGGAATAAAGGATTAAGAGGTATTGGCACAGTAACTGCTGTAATTATTACAAACGCTTGACCTCTCCTGTGTGTTGCCCCTAAAAGGCACTTAGCAAATAAGTGCCTTCTTTTTTTCTGGTTTAGAAATACCTCTCAAAAGTCTTGTTAATCGATAACTGGATTAGTGTTTGACTCTTCATTTTCTATGCCTGCTTGAGAATTGATATGTTTAGGTATTGTTTTTTTTACCTTAACACCAAGCTCTATAAAGCTGCTTGCTTGACGAATTAAATTGCCATGACCTTGAGTTAATTTGTTCATAACACCATCGTAAGTGGTATGGACGGTACTTAGTTGTTTGCCCAGTTTATCCAAGTCTTCTACAAAACCTCGTATTTTGTCATAAACAATGCCTGCTTTATCGGCTATAGCTCTGGCATTTTCGTTCTGCCGCTCATAGCGCCAAATATTTTCGATAGTGCGTAGTGTCGCTAGTAAAGTAGTAGGTGTCACAACGATTATTTTATGCTCAAAGGCATCGGTAAATAAACGTTCATCCGCCTGAAAGGCAGCGATAAAAGCCGCTTCTATCGGCATAAATAACAATACAAAGTCTAGGGATCGTAAACCGTTTAGGCCGGAATAGTCTTTGGCACTAAGACCTTTGATATGTGACCGCACTGCTTCAATATGCTGTTTTAAAGCGGTTAGGCGTTCTGCGTCATCTTCAGTTGAACAGTGCAGTTCATAAGCAACCAAGGATACTTTTGAGTCAATGATAATATCTTTATCTTCAGGTAAACGCACAATCACATCAGGCTTGAAGAGCTTATTATCACCATCGCGAAACGCGCCCTGAGTTTCATATTCGATGCCTTTTCGTAAACCCGACTTTTCTAGCACCGTTTCCAGTATCATCTCACCCCAATTACCTTGGGTTTTTTTATCGCCTTTTAACGCACGGGTCAAATTAAGCGCTTCCTGATTCATTTGAGCGGTATCTCGCCTTAAGGAAACAATCTCTTCGCGCAGGGAAATACGGTCTTTGTTTTCATTGTCATAAACAGTTTCTATGCGTTGCTTAAATTCACCTAACTGCTCACGCAACGGTTTAACAATATGATCTAGGCTGGTTTTATTGTGTTCCGTAAATTGTCGACTTCGTTCGTCGAAAATTTTACCGGCCAAGTTTTCAAACTGGTTATTTAGTCGGGCTTCTGTATCCTTTAATAAAGCTAATTTTTCTTCCGAGTTTTTTAACTGCTCAGTCATGCGCGTTTGCAATTCGGCATTCTGGGTTTTGGATTCTACATAAAGTTGTTGCAACTGCTTGAATTCAGAATCCTTATTTTGAAACTGCTTGAGCTTTTCATCAGAGACGGCAAGGTCGGTTAAGAGTTTGGCAATAGCGGCTTTGTCTTGGCCATTGAGCAAGCGCATTAATAATGCACCTGCCAACAAACTACACAAACCAACCAACAGGGGAGACAGGTTGTTTATAAAATCCATTTTCCAACCGGCTTATAAATGCTTAAAGATGGCTTCAGCACTATCCAGGGTTTTTTCCAGATCGTTATCAGTATGCGCCGCTGAAACAAAACCCGCTTCAAACGCTGACGGAGCCAGATAGACACCGGCCTCCAGCATGGCATGAAAAAAGCGTTTAAATAAAAGCTGATCACAGTGCATAACTTGGGCAAAGCTCGTCACTTGCGGTTCTGCGCTAAAAAACACGCCAAACATACCGCCCACATGATTTGTGGTCAACGCAATACCGACTTGATGCGCACGTTCTTTTAAACCGGTGGTTAGTTTTTCGGTTTTTGCAGACAAGGCTTCATAAAAGCCGGGTTGGGCGATTAATTCCAGTGTTTTTAGTCCGGCCGCCATGGCAACAGGATTGCCGGATAAAGTACCTGCCTGATAAACCGGCCCAAGCGGGGCAAGATGTTCCATAATTTTACGTTGTCCGCCAAAAGCACCGACCGGCATGCCGCCGCCAATAATTTTACCCAGTGTGGTTAAGTCGGGTTTGACGCCATAAACCCCTTGGGCGCCCTGAAGACCCACCCTAAAGCCGGTCATCACTTCATCAAAAATCAGTAAACTGCCGTAGTCGTCACAGACTTGACGTATCGTCTCCAAAAAACCGGGTGTCGGAGGAATGCAGTTCATATTGCCGGCGACAGGCTCAACAATGATACAAGCGATCTGTTCACCGATCTTGGCAAACAAGGTTTTAACCGACTCGCTGTCGTTAAAGGTTAAGGTCAGTGTGTCGGCGGCAACCGAGGCAGGTACACCCGGTGAACTGGGCACGCCGAAAGTTAAGGCACCTGAGCCGGCTTTAACCAACAAGGAATCAGAATGACCGTGATAACAGCCTTCAAATTTAACGATTTTATCCCGACCGGTATAACCTCTGGCTAAGCGAATGGCGCTCATGGTGGCTTCGGTGCCTGAACTCACCATTCTGACCATTTCAATAGAGGGCATTAGCTCACAAACACGCAGCGCCATGAGTGTTTCAATTTCTGTTGGTGCGCCAAAACTCAGGCCTTTTTCAGCCGCTTGTTTAACTGCAGCAATGACGTCTGGATGCGCATGCCCTAAAATCATCGGTCCCCAAGAGCCCACATAATCAATATAACAACTGCCTGAGCTGTCATAGATATAAGCGCCATTGGCGTGGTCAATAAAAACCGGTGTGCCACCTACACCACTAAAAGAGCGCACGGGCGAATTAACACCACCTGGAATAACTTTTTTTGCATCAGAAAATAAAACAGTTGCTTCGGTCATAATGTGTTTTTAAGGTTACAATGAATGGCGTAAAGAATAAGGTAACTTTATCATGATTGAAAGCGCTCAATGCGTTCACATAAAAAAGGTTATTACTTCTTTCAACTTAATTAAATTATGGAATAGTTCATGAAATCGAGAGAAAGACGACGAGGTCTGGTAGTTGTTAATACCGGTGAAGGCAAAGGCAAATCGTCCAGTGCCCTAGGCATGGTTTTTCGTGCCGCAGGCTGGGATATGAAGGTCTGTGTGATTCAATATATTAAAGGTCAATGGCAAACTGGCGAACAAAAAGCGGCAGAACGTTTTGATAATATTGAATGGCATGCCTTGGGCGATGGCTTTACTTGGGACACCAAAAATCCGGAACAGGACATTAAAACCAGCCGGGAAATTTGGGAGCTGAGTAAAGAAAAAATTCTTTCAGAAGACTTTGACGTGGTGTTGCTGGACGAAATTAATTATTGTTGCGGGTATGGGTGGATTTCCGGTCAGGAAATTGCAGATTTTATACGTAACGAAAAGCCCTCTTGGTGTCATCTCATTATGACAGGCCGTAATGCAGCGCCGGAAGTGATAGAACTGGCAGATACGGTCACCGAAATGACCATGATAAAACATGCCTTTGAACAGGGTATTAAAGCAGAGCAGGGCATAGAGTTTTAATTTTGCATTTATAACAAGTTGTTGTATAAATAAATAATTAGTCACAACACCACACACTACTGTTATATTTTATTGAGAAATGTATTTATGGAAACTTACTTACCTATTTTAAAAGCTATCCTGTCTGACTGGATTGTAATAAGCCTTGACAATCCTTTTTATGCCAGCATATTAGCGTTCGTAGTCTTCTTAATTACATCAATACTTTACAGCATTAGAATTGGCTCTTTAAAAGAAAAGAATAATGCCAGTGAAAAAGCACGTCTTGAAATGGAAGTTTCTCTTAATGCCGAGCTAACGGTTGCCAAACAACAGAAGCAAGCAATGCAAGATGAGTTGACTGCGAATACTGAGCAAATGAAAAAAGACCAGTTGTTAGCTCAAAAAGAAGCAGAACGAGCGGCAAGATTTGAAGACTTACTTTCACAGCGTAATAAGCAAGTTGCAGGCATTATTCAATCGTTGGCAACCAGTTTTGATCTTGGCGAACGCCCAGTGCCACTAATGGGTGACATTAAAGCCGAGGGTTTGTGGCAACAAATTGACAGGGTTATTAGTCTGTTGACTAATAAATTGCTTAGTGAGCAACAAGCAAAAACACAATTGCAACAATCTTACCAAGCTGAAATAGTAAAACTGGCCGACAAAGAAGCGCAACTGGTTACGGTGCAAACTACCTTGGTTGCTCAAACTAGTCAGCTTACCCAGTTGGAGCAGTCACTTGAAGAACAAACCGCCCTACTAAAACAGCAACAGGACGAAGCCCAGCATGTTTTATCGCAAATTTTGGAAAAGCACTTATCTGAATTGGCGCGTCTTACAGAACTTGAACAGCAAGCCTTAGCTTTGGTAAACACCAAACAGCAATTAATACAGTTGGAAGAAAAATTAAGCAATAAAGAGACTTTAATTACCCAACTTGAAACAAATAAGCAAGTTGAGCAAGTCAAAGTAGAGCCCAAGCCAGTGGTAATAAAACAAGAAGTAAAAGAAACACCTCTTGAGTTAAAAAAGAATGAGGAGCCTGTTTTATCGGTGTCCACTGATTTAAAAGAAGCGTTAGTAAGTCCTGTTAAAGAACAAAGCGGTGGCATTTCCGGTAAATTAAAAAGTTTGTTTGGTAGGGTCAATCAAGAAACGATTGCAACTGAGCCAGAACTTGATGAAATAAAAGAAGAGATTATACAAAGTCAGCCGATAGTAACAGAAGTGCAGCAATCCTTATCAGCTACTTCAGTTAAAGAACAAATGGCTGGAATGACGGGTAAATTCAAAAGTTTGTTTGGTAAAGCCAATCAAGAGTCAATTACAAAAGAACCAGACGTTATTGAAATAAAAGAAGCTATTATAGATAGGCAGCCGGTAATAACTGAAGTAGCGACACCGGCAGTGATTCCGGTTAACGAACCAGTGGTAGGTGTGACCGAAAGATTTAAAAACCTGTTTGGTAGAGCCAATCAAGAGCCAATTACAAAAGAACCGGATGTTTTTGAAATAATAGAAAGACAGCCACTATTCCCTGAAGTAGAAATACCGTCAGTGAGTCCGGTTAAAGAACCAGTGGCAGGCGTGGCAGGCAGATTTAAGGGCTTGTTTGGTAACGCCGATCAAGAACCGGCTGTAAAAGAATCGGATGTTATCGCTATAAAAGAAGAGGTAGCAGAAGCTCAGTCAGTAATAACTGATCTAGAGCCGTCATTAGGAACTTCGGTTAAAGCACAAATGACTGGAGTAACCGGAAAACTGAAAGGTCTGTTTGGTAAAGCAAAGTAACAGAGTCAGTATTCAGTATATTTATTTTCTCTTCCCCCTTTAAAAAAGGGGGGGCGAGGGGGATTTATCTAAATAAGTCTCCCTTAACTGCTTTTTTCATAGAGGGGGAGCTAAATAATGCTCTTCGCAAAAATTTCCAGCCAAACTTAAATTAAAGCGTTATCGTGATTGATCAAATAAATGCTATCTTGCCGCAGACTCAATGCAGACAATGCGGCTTTCAGGGATGTCGTCCCTATGCTGAAGCCATTGCAACGGGCGTTGCCGACATCAATCAATGTCCACCGGGTGGTGATGAAGGTATTAGCGAATTAGCCCGCTTATTAAACCTTAATCCCAAGCCGCTTAATCCAGCATTTGGTCAGCACAAACCCAAGAGTGTCGCTTTTATTATTGAGCAAGACTGTATCGGCTGCGTTAAATGTATCGTCGCTTGTCCAGTTGATGCGATCTTGGGTGCCGCTAAGTTTATGCACACCGTTATCGCCTCAGAATGTACCGGTTGCGAGCTTTGCATAGCACCTTGTCCGGTCGATTGTATTATCATGAAGCCCTTGCCAGTGCAGCAGCCTTATGATGCAGTACAAAAATACGCCAGTGCCAGGCATGCAAAAAGTCGTTATGATGCGCGTTGTTTACGTAAAGAAAAAGAAGCGCTCGAAAAAGTAGAGCGTGCCAAACAAAAAAGAGCTGAACTATTAAAAAGCTTGCATAAAACTTAGCTTCAACTTAACGGCTACCCATGTAAATGAAAGCAAATAACCATTGGGATATTCTCTCAGTCTTGGCGGGTATTTTATTTACCTTGGCATTTGCACCGTTTGATTATCCCTATCTTGCGCTATTGGCGTTAAGTCTGCTGTTTGCTTCCTGGCAAAATACCACGTCCAAACGCGCGTTGTTAAGAGGCTATTTATTTGGCTTGGGCTCGTTTGGTTTGGGCGTATCTTGGGTTTACATCAGTATTCATGATTTTGGTGGCGCTAATTGGCTAAATTCCAGTCTGTTAACCGGCCTTTTTTTGGGTTTTTGGGCTTTATTTCCGGCCCTGGCGGGTTATCTTTCTGTAAAAATTCGAACTAACAATAAAGCGCTGATCTCAGTATTGGTGATGCCAGTTATTTGGTTATTGGTCGAATATTTTCGCGGTAACTGCTTACTAAACGGTTTTCCTTGGCTGCAAACTGCCTACCCCCAACTAAACACCCCTTTGGCTGGCTATATTCCTATTGTAGGGGTTTATGGCACAGGCTTTTTGGTGGCCTTAACGGCCTCCATTATCACCTATCTACTTCAAGTACAGCGCCATCAACTACTATTAAGCGCCATTATTATTAGTTTATGGGTAACTGGCAGTCTATTGCAGACGATCAAATGGACGCACGCCATCGGCAAGCCTATTCAAGTCTCTTTAATTCAAGGCAATATCACCCAAGATCAAAAATGGCGTCCGGAGAATAAGCTTAAAACACTACAAACTTATAAAGAACTGACAGAAGCGCATTGGGATTCGGCAGTTATTATTTGGCCTGAAACGTCCATTCCCGCGTATTTATCAGAGGTTAATGATTGGTTTTTAGTGCCGTTAAGTAATGCTGCCAAGCAACATAAAACCGATTTAATTGTTAGCCTTCCGATGCAGGGCACCTCAACAGATGAAAAATACAATGCCGTAATGACGCTGGGTAAAGAAACCGCGCGCTATCAAAAAAAGCATTTATTACCTTTCGGTGAGTTTTTGCCTTGGCAGCCCGTGTCAGGATTTATTTTAAACAGTCTGGCGATAAAACTGGGGAATTTTAAACCTGGCAGTGATGAACAACCCTTAATGAAAGCAGGCGGTTACCCCTTTATAACGACTATATGTTATGAAGACGCCTTTGGTGATCTTGGCATAATAGGCCTCCGTGGGGCAGCTTATTTGGTTAACGTCACAAATGATGGTTGGTTTGGTAACTCCCTAGAGCCACACCAACATCTACAAATGGCCAGAATGCGAGCCCTTGAAGTAGGACGCTTTATGTTGCGGGCCACTAACACCGGCATCACTGCAGTTATTGGGCCTGAGGGTAACATCATCAAGCAAGCACCCTTGTTTATCACCACGGTACTTAATGAAACCATCATACCCATGGCAGGCATGACACCTTATGCGCGCTGGGGTGACACACCTATTATTTTTGGATTGTTAGTCTTGTTTTTCAGCCTGATTGTTTATGCCAAAGTGCGTCAATAAACCCTGCACAGTAAAAAAGATCGAGGCAATATCTTTGATTACCTCGATTTGGTAAGTCTAGCCTTATTGCCCCAGTATGACTTTTTTATGGGTGCCCATTCACCATTAGCAACACTTTTATCCCACCAACGCAGGCGATATTCACGCGTTTCATAATTATTGCCGGGTACCAGTGGTCTTGCATCCAAATAAGGCGTAACGGTATCAATATCTAAAAAGGCCCATTCGCCGTTATTGATACGACTTTCTATATAGATGCCGTCATGACCGTATTTGTTAAAATCAATGCGAACGATAGGTGTATCTTCTCCTAATTCTACAGTAAGAGAATAGTCAGGGATCAAATGCTCGACAGTATTCGGTATCGCAATAATGCCCAAATCTTGACCGATGGCTTCGTTAAAGTTAAGGCTGG
>SESD01000571.1_pt1 | contig 22750 bp, 22 predicted proteins | sample 3171411 | NCBI WGS metagenome assembly SESD01 (sample SAMN06051880, study PRJNA518727) | freshwater metagenome | biome: subpolar coniferous forest; feature: holomictic lake; material: water; isolation source: holomictic Lake 442, 16.5 m depth | place: Canada: near Kenora, Ontario | collected...
AAATGACACTTCCTCTTCAGGCCTGCGCCAGTTTTCACTACTAAATGCAAAAAGTGTTAGATATTCAACTTTCATATCTGAGCATGACTTGACCAAGTCGCGTATCATTTCGGCACCGCGTGCATGCCCCGCGACTCTAGGTAAAAAACGCTTACGTGCCCAGCGCCCATTGCCGTCCATAATGACAGCAATATGTTTAGGTATTTCAGCTACAACTGGAATAGTTTTTGTCGCGCTAGAGAAAAAAGCCACATTGATTCCAATCAAGTTGTATTAAATTTTGAGAATAGGGGTAAATATATGAGTTGAGAGTGCAATATAATTGCAATCAAACAGCCATCAATTCAGCTTCTTTTACTTGTAGCATCTTGTCAACTTCTGCCACGGCTTTATCTGTCGCTTTTTGGATATCATCTTGTGCACGGCGCTCGTCGTCCTCAGAAATTTCTTTATCTTTCAACATTTTTTTTAGTGCATCATTAGCATCGCGCCTTACATTACGAATGGACACCTTAGCGCCTTCAGCTTCTGCACGTACAATTTTAGTCATGTCACGGCGACGCTCTTCAGTAAGCATAGGCATGGGTACGCGAATTAAATCGCCATTTGTGGCTGGATTTAAACCTAAGTCACAATCACGAATAGCCTTTTCAACCTTACCAATCATACTTTTTTCGAATGGCTGTACATTAATGGTGCGAGCATCCCCAAGATTGACGTTTGCCACTTGGTTCACAGACACCATAGAGCCATAGTATTCAACCATCACATGGTCTAACAAGCCAACATGGGCACGACCTGTACGCACTTTAGCTAAATCATTTTTCAGCACTTCTAATGATTTCTGCATTTTTTGAGCCGCGTTTTTCTTCACTTCATCTAACATTTACTTCTCCAACTAAAAGCTAATATTTATTGGTAATTGATACATATTTTTTGGCTAAATAGACCATTTAAGGTATTGGCAGAGTGACTGCTTTAGTTACCTTGAAGTACAAGGACTATGGGGTCACCATCGTGCCTTCATCTTCACCCATCAGCACTCTCTTTAGTGCACCTTGCTTGAAAATACTAAACACAATGATAGGCAGTTTTTGATCACGGCATAAAGTGAGTGCCGTTGCATCCATCACTTTAAGGTTTTTAATGATAGCTTCATCAAAGCTAATGGTTTTATAACGCATGGCCTCAGGATTTGTTTTCGGATCATCCGTGTAAATACCATCAACTTTTGTCGCTTTAATGACAACGTCGGCATTCATTTCCATACCACGCAAGGCTGCTGCAGTATCTGTAGTGAAGAATGGGTTGCCAGTTCCCGCACCAAAAATAACCACACGCCCTTCTTCTAAATAACGAATGGCTTTACCGCGTATATATGGCTCGGCTACTTGTTCGATATTCAAGGCACTTTGCACCCTAGCATTAAGCCCAATATTTTTCATGGCATCTTGAAGTGCCATCGCATTCATTACGGTCGCCAGCATACCCATATAATCTGCGGTTGCTCTATCCATTCCCTCTGCTGCAGGCGCTACACCACGAAATATATTACCACCCCCTATAACCACTGCGACTTGCACGCCTAAATCAACAACTTCTTTGACTTCGCTAACAATACGACTAATTGTTGCACGGTTAATGCCATAAGCATCATCGCCCATCAAAGCCTCGCCAGAAAGTTTAAGTAATATCCGTTTGTAGGCGGGTGCTGCCATAATAATTCTCTCTTTTTAAGTTTGCTTATTTAAGCATAAAAACACCTATTTAGGCATAAAAAAATCACTTTAGATACGAAATCCGCAGTAAATTTCATCTAAAAAAAATGGATTAAGCGCTAAGCTTAATCCATTCGTTTAACTAAGAAGAAAAAATGGGGTCACAAAATATAACCCGCTTATTCCTAACAAGTTTAATCCTAAACCATTGCTGCCGCTGCAACTTCTGCCGCATAGTCAACCACTGCTTTTTCAATGCCCTCGCCTACGGTAAACATCGTAAATGAAGCGACAGACGCCCCTTTAGATTTAAGCAACTGTTCAATAGTAAACTTATCATCCTTAACAAAAATCTGACTTAACAAAGTCACGTCTTTTAAGAATTTTTGCACTGTACCATCGGCAATTTTCTCTAACATAGCTTCCGGTTTACCTGCTTCTTTTGCTTTTTCAATTGCAACGCGACGCTCAGCTTCAATTAAGCTGGCATCAATACCAGATGCATCTAATGATCTAGGCTTAGCTGCAGCAATGTGCATTGCAATATCCTTAGCTAAAGCATCATCGCCACCTACTAAGTCCACTAACACGCCAATTTTACTACCGTGAATATAGCTAGCTAATTTACCTTGAACTACTGGACGAACAAAGCGACGTGGCGTAATGTTCTCGCCAATTTTACCTACTAATTGCGCACGAGTGCCTTCAACGGTTGAATCACGCATAGCAAGTTCAGACACTGCTGCGATATCAGCAGGATTACTAGCTGAAACAATCGCTGCTAACTCATTTACAAATTTCAAGAAATCTTCATTTTTTGCACAAAAGTCCGTTTCCGAATTGACTTCAATCATTGCGCCAGTTTTACCATCTGCACTAATGCTCACGCCAACCGTACCTTCTGCGGCAACACGTCCAGCAGCTTTACTTGCTTTATTACCAAAACGTACACGAAGAATTTCTTCCGCACGAGTCATATCGCCTTCAGCTTCAGTCAATGCCTTTTTACAATCCATCATTGGCGCATCTGTGCGCTCACGTAATTCTTTTACCATACTTGCGGTAATTTCAGCCATTTTAAGCTCCTAAATTATTGTAAACTACTTTCAATATGTAGTTTAGTCTATTGATTCTATGTATTAATTTTTAATATTTAAAAATTAAACTAAAGATATATTATTAAATTAAAAAAGGGGCACTAAGCCCCTTTTAAGCAAACATCAATTACGCAGCTGCTACTTCAGCGACTTCTACCGTTTCTTCAGCGGCAGATTTAACTAGCTCAGAAATTACTGAACTACGTCCCTCTAGTACGGCATCGGCGATACCACGCGCATACAAGCGAATTGCACGACTAGAGTCATCATTACCAGGAATGACGAAAGCTACACCGTCAGGCGAGTTATTGGTATCTACTACACCAATAACTGGGATGCCCAATTTAGCTGCTTCTGTAATAGCGCCACTTTCATGACCAACGTCAATAATGAAAATAGCGTCCGGCAAGCCACCCATCTCCTTAATACCACCAATAGAGCGTTCTAGCTTTTCAATTTCACGCTTGTAACCTAGCGCTTCTTTCTTACCAAATTTTTCTAAACTACCATCTAACAACATTGCTTCAAAATCTTGAAGACGTTTGATTGATTGTTTAACAGTTTTAAAGTTAGTTAACATACCGCCCAACCAGCGATGATTAACATAAGCACAGCCAGCACGGCTAGCCTCTTCTTTTACGATGTCGCGCGCTTGACGTTTAGTACCTACGAATAAAATACGACCTTTGTTTGCCGCTAATGTACGAACATGCTTTAGCGCATCTTCGAATAATGGCAATGTTTTTTCAAGGTTAACAATATGAATTTTGTTACGGTCACCGAAAATAAACGGTGCCATTTTTGGATTCCAGTAACGAGTTTGATGGCCAAAGTGAACGCCGGCTTCTAACATATCACGCATAGTGATTGACATAATATTTCTCTTTTCTAAAGGGTTATTAATTCACACAACACCAAAAACACTTTGATTTAGTAAGCCTTTTTAAAGCCTAAAACTTTAAGCACCCTTGATTGGGTTGTATGTAAATTTTACAGCACCTACTGATGCTGAATTTCTGCTAAATTGCAGACCGCGCATAATACCATCAACTAACTGAGTTTGCTAGCTTTTAGCGATATTTTCAGCTGGTTTTAAAATGAAATGTTGAGTTTTCAAGTAATTTCACAAACTACCCTATAAAAAAACAACTCAATCTTAAGCAATTCAGAAGAATGGGATGCTTTTACTGCTTTGTTTGGCATTTTTAGCTTCCACTTAATCATGTATGTTATCAAGTAACAAAGGGAGATTGTTGGATGGCGTTAACTCGACCAAAACTAGTCAAAAAAGATATCGATGCATGGATTAATTTTTTAAGCACCGCAGATATTCCTGTGCTTAAAAGCACTGCGCGTGAAATCGAAGAATTAAAAAAAGATGAAGATAAGTTATGCGCACGCTCAGTTACAGCTGCAGTAATCAATGATCCCATGATGGTCTTTAGGGTACTCAGCTACACACAAAAACACAAGAGAAAACAGCAGCTACAAGATCTACTGCAAGTAGAACAAGCGGTTTTAATGATGGGTACAACGTCTTTCTTTACAAATATACCCACCAATTTTCTAGTGGACGATATTCTTAAGAACAATCCAGTGGCTTTAATGCATTTATTAAAGCTTATACGACGTGCGCATCGCGCTGCTGATTTTGCAGCAGATTGGGCAACACACCTGACCGATTTGCGCGCAGAAGAAGTGCGAACAGCTGCCTTGCTACACGATTTAGCAGAAATGCTCATGTGGTGCTTTGCTCCTGAAGAAATGAATACTATTTATGCGATGCAACTTGCGGATAAAACCATACGCAGTGTCAATGCGCAACAAGAAGTATTAGGATTTAAATTGCAAGATTTACAAAAAATGCTAGTTGTAGAATTTCAGTTACCTCCGCTACTTTCAAAGCTTATGCAAGATGATGCATCAGGCGAACAACGCGTAAGAAATGTTGCGCTAGCAGTGAATCTTGCCCGGCATTCTGCACATGGCTGGGATGACGCAGCTTTACCTGATGACTTTCATGACATTTCCGAATTGCTACGAATGGACATTGACCGTGTGATGCTTATAACAGGCGCACCTCAGATTACCTAGAATTTTAAATTATGAATAATGTCTATGCTAAAATAGCTATTCACATTATTTAACTAGTAAGTTCATGGCAATCTCAATCAAAAACCAACAAGATATTGAAAAGATGCGCATTGCAGGCAAGCTTGCATCAGAAGTACTAGACTTCATTACCCCTTACGTCGTACATGGCGTCACAACAGATCAACTAGACAAGCTTTGCCATGATTATATTGTGGATGTACAGCAAGCCATTCCTGCGCCACTTAACTATGCGCCTGATGGCCATAAACCCTATCCAAAATCAATCTGCACTTCTATTAATCAGCAAATTTGTCATGGGGTACCAAGCGACAAAGTATTAAAAAATGGAGATATTGTCAATATCGATATTACCGTTATTAAAAATGGTTACCATGGCGATACTAGTCGTATGTTTTATGTCGGCGAAGTGACTACTCAAGCTAAACGTTTATGCGAAATTACTTATCAAGCCATGTGGTTAGGCATCAACAAAGTGAAGCCTGGCGCAACCTTAGGTGACATTGGCTATGCCATCCAAACATTTACTGAAAAAAGTGGTTATAGCGTAGTGCGTGAGTTTTGTGGTCATGGCATCGGTAAGGTATTTCATGAAGACCCACAAGTATTACATTATGGCAGGCCAGGCATGGGCATTACTCTTAAAGCGGGCATGATGTTTACCATTGAGCCTATGATTAACGCCGGCAAACGTGACATTAAACAAATGCCAGACGGTTGGACTATTGTCACAAAAGATCGCAGCCTTTCAGCACAGTGGGAGCACACAATATTAGTCACTGACACTGGCTTTGAAGTAATGACGCTGTCCGGGGATTCACCCCCTATCCCTGCGTTCGTCTCCACCAATTAAATTGCTTTAAGTGATATGCCTTTAGGTGATTTAAATACTAAAAAAAGTACAGACATTGAAAACATAGCCGCATGGCGGCAGCATCTTAAAGAAGGCTTTGTAGCATTAAAAGCTGGATTCTTAAAAAGCCCTAACAACACCCGTTTATTCAAACAACATTGCAAACTAATTGACCACTTACTTTTAGAAATCTGGTCACAAACGCAAATTGATCAACAATGCTGCTTAATTGCTGTAGGTGGCTATGGGCGTGGAGAACTTTACCCCTATTCAGACATTGATTTACTTATTTTAATACCAGAAAACTTTGTAAATAACGCAGTAATTAATGGCAAACTTGAATTACTCATAGGCCTACTGTGGGATATAGGGTTAACAGTTGGTCATAGCGTGAGAACTTTGACAGAATGTACCGAAGAAGCGAAAAAGGATATCACAGTACAAACTAATTTAATGGAATCTCGTTTTTTGACAGGCGACACCCCTCTATATGAAAAATTGATATACGAAATTAATGAGACACTCGCTGATCCAGAAACCGTCATTAAATTTTATAATGCAAAACTCAAAGAACAACAAACTCGACATGCAAAATTTAATGATACTGCTTACAATTTAGAGCCAAACATCAAGGAGAGTCCAGGTGGTTTGAGAGATCTGCATATGATTCTGTGGATTACACAAAGTCTCAATATGAGCAGTTCTCGCCAATCAATCATGGGTAAAACTTGGGCACTATTAACCAAACAAAACCTTATCTCGGCGCTCGAAGCTCGCCAAATTCAACAACATCAAAAAAATCTACAGTTATTGCGCATACGCTTACATTTTATAAGCAACCGTCGTGAAGATCGCCTGTTGTTTGACTTCCAAAATGAGTTGGCAGACTCATTAGGCTATGTTAATTCAACACGTATACGTGCAAGTGAGCAATTAATGCAAAGCTATTATCGCAGCGTTAAATTTGTGCGATTAATGAATGAAATTTTACTTAAGTCTTTGCAGCACCCGCAAACAACCACAAACGTAGTAATTAGGCCAATTAATGATCGATTTGAAGCGCACGGGCATTTATTAGAGGCTAAAACAGCAGGCTTATTACAACAGCAACCATCGGCGATATTAGAGGCATTTTTGTTGTTAGAGCAGCACTCAGAATTAACTGGCATGAGTGCTAATTTACTACGAAACTTAGTACGCATAAAAAAACTAGTGAATCGTGACTTTAGAAATAATCAAGAAAATAAGCAGTTGTTCATTCAAATACTGTCACAACCTAGTGGCGTAAATCATGCACTACGTGCCATGAGTCAATATGGCATTTTGGGCTGCTACATTCCCGCATTTGGCAAAATTACTGGGCAAATGCAGCACGATTTATTCCACGTTTATACTGTGGATGAACACATTCTCAATGTACTGGCAAATTTACGTCGCTTTTCAAAACCTGAGCTAAAACATGAGTTTCCACTTTGTAGTCAATTATTTGCCGAATTTAATGCACCTCATTTATTGTATTTAGCTGCATTATTTCATGATGTTGCCAAAGGACGCGGCGGCGATCATTCTTCATTAGGTGCGGTAGATGCAAATCGGTTCTGCAAGCACCATGGGCTATCTAAAAGTGATAGTGCTCTTGTGACATGGCTAGTTGCAGCACACCTACAAATGTCTTCAACAGCACAGAAATATGATTTATCAGATCCGAGTGTGATCAAATCATTCGCACAGTTCGTACAAAATGAACGAAGATTAACTGCCCTTTATTTGCTTACTGTCGCAGACATTCGGGGGACAAGTCCATTGGTGTGGAATGCATGGAAAGCAAAACTGCTAGAAAGCCTATTTAACGCTACCACACATGCCCTAACGAACAAATTATTATATGCACAGCGAGCCATTGCCTCGCGTAAGTTAGAAGCCGCAGATAAATTAAATAAATTTGGATTAAGTGCACGCTCCTATGAGCCTTTATGGGAGAAATTTGGCTCCAGCTACTTGATTCGCTATGAAAGCGATGAAATCGCTTGGCATAGCCGACTACTTACCCCGCATTTAAATGCCACTATCCCAATTGTACGTGCGCGTTTAAGTCCAAGTGGCGATGGCATTCAAGTGATGATTTACAGCAAAGATCAAAATGATTTATTTGCGAGAATCTGTAATTTCTTTGACTGTATGGGCTACAGCATCGTAGAAGCTAAAATTTATACGACAGATCATGCATATGCGCTAGATAGTTTTATTGTTTTAGATCAATCTGGTAAGTCTGTAAGTTACAGTGGTTTGTTAAAATTTATTGAAATTGAATTGGCTAAAAAACTCGATCAAAGCATCTTGCTAGAAGCCCCATTAAAAGGTCGCATCAGTAGGCAGGTTAAATACATGCCCATTCAAGCTCAGGTATCCATTACAGAAGAGACTGACAACAATAATCACAAATTAGAGATTATTGCCAATGATCGTCCAGGACTGCTTGCAACGCTTGCGCATAAATTACTATCACAGGAAATTGAATTACATAATGCAAAAATCAATACATTAGGCAACCGTGCTGAAGATAGCTTCATAATCTCCGCTAGAAAAGGTCAAAAATTAACTACGTCAAAAATTGATGCGCTACGAACAATGCTAATTGTTGAAATTTAATGCCCTTTATGAAAAAACTTCAATCACAAGTACATAATAAAAAAGCCTTGAATAATCAAGGCTTTTTCTAATTAACTGATGTAATGCAGATAAATTAACTATGTTTGTAATGCTTTTTCAGTTGTTTAGTTACAACCCAATTTGATTTCAAACCTTTTGGGAATACAACAAAGTCACCCGCTTTAACTACAACTTTTTCGCCACCTTGTGGAGTAACTTCAATTTCGCCTTCAAGCACATAAGCACTTTCTGTCATACCGAAATCTAAAGGGAATTTTGAAGGTGCGCAATCCCAGATAGACCAGCTAGAAACGCCTAGTTCCTTTAGTTTTTCTTGAGACGGGTTATGGTCAATGATGATTTGGCTCATTTTAAATTTCCTTGATAAAAGTATCAGTTATAAAAAATGCCGTAGTAATTTTATATTACACGGCATTACGCTGTATGAAAGAGCGAGAGGTGATTTATTTAAACCCTTGCAACTCTTTGATTTATATATAAACTTGGCGGAAGAGGTGAGATTCGAACTCACGGTGGGCTCGCACCCACGACAGTTTTCAAGACTGTAGCATTAAACCGCTCTGCCACTCTTCCTTCTGTACTAACTAAACTTATACAGCACGCTTTAATCGTTACGATTTTAGCGAAAGCAGGATTATAGCAAAGAATTAGTCGTCTTGAACATCCTGATTTGGGAAAAATACATCGGTATAGCCAAAATCTTTTAAATTGGTAATTCGCATAGGATATAAAACCCCATCAAGATGATCGCATTCATGTTGCACAACGCGTGCATGGAAGCCGCTGACAAGTCTATCAACAACATTGCCATATTGATCAAAGCCACTGTAATGCAAACGGGTATAACGCGGCACAATGCCACGCATGCTAGGTACCGACAAACACCCTTCCCAACCATCTTCAACTTCGGAGCCCACTGGCGTAATTACTGGATTAATGAGTACTGTATAGGGCACGATATCGGCTTCTGGGTATCGTGGATTGTTAACTTGATATTCTTCTTTTTGTTCGGGTGAAATCAATTGTCCAAAAATAACTACTCTCAAACTTACGCCTATCTGAGGTGCGGCAATACCCGCACCATTCATGTGCTGCATAGTATCTTCCAAGTCTTGTATCAAGGTGTGCAGCTTTAGCGTGTCAAATTGTTGAACTGGCGCCGCTTTTAATAATAAGCATGGTTCGCCCATTCGCAAAATGGTCTTAACAGCCATTTTACTTAGCCTTCATTTTGGCTAACAAGTTGCGCAATGATATTGCGAACACGTGCCATGGTTTGATTTAAATTATCTACCATTATCTCGTATTGAATTTTATGCACACTATCACCGCGCCCTGCCGCATGATTAGCTACAGGACAAATAGCTGCGTAGCTAATACCTAGCTCTCTTGCAAGTGCAGCCTCGGGCATACCTGTCATACCAACCATCGTTGCACCATCACGCTCTAAACGATTAATCTCAGCGGCAGTTTCTAATCGTGGTCCTTGCATTACTGCGTAAACACCCTGATTAACTAATGCCTCACCTGCACTTTTAGCTGCTCGCTCCCATTTGGCACGCAACTTAGCACAATACGGCTCAGTAAAATCAATATGCTTCACTGGAAAATCCACACCATCGAAAAATGTATTTTTTCGCCCCTGTGTGTAATCAATGATTTGATGAGGCATTGCAATTACACCGGGACCTAAATCAGCATGAATGCCCCCTACTGTGGCAATAGCAGCTATTTCAGTGACACCTTGCAAATGCAAAGCAGAAATATTAGCGCGATAATTCACCTCATGAGGCGGTATGGTGTGACCATTACCGTGACGTGCTAAAAATATAACTTCACGCCCAGCAATTTTGCCAAAGACCAATGGTTGAGACGGCTCACCATAAGGGGTGCGTACAATTAAACGCCTTGTGATTTCCAGGTTATCAAGTTTAGTTAAACCTGTGCCGCCTATAATTGCTAACATACATTGCTTCCAAATATTAAAATACGCAAGATACAAATTACCTTAGTAGATTCTAACAAAGCTTTATTAATTTATTGAATAAAACTGATTTTTTATCATCAGATTTTACAATAAAAAATATTATATTTTATGGCATACTCATGCCATGACAAATGCACTTCATCCCGACACAACATATAACGCTCATGCTGATCAGGGTTTATCTTTGGCCAGTAGTCATTATGAAAACTTTCCTGTCGCCTCAATTTTCTTACCTCGCCATTTGCGGGTACCGGTTAGCCTAATTTATAGCTTTGCAAGGCAAGCAGATGATTTTGCAGATGAGGGCAACTTAACCATTGAAGCGCGCTTAGGTTTGCTCAATGCTTTTCGTGATGAACTCGACCTATTACATGGCTATATTAAGCCACAATCGCATTTATTTGTTGCGTTAGGCGCAATGATTAGCGCTGAAAAATTACCTTACGAACCATTTTATGACTTACTAGACGCTTTTAGTCAGGATGTAACTAAAACACGTTACGCCGATTACGATGAAGTGTTAGATTACTGCAAACGATCAGCCAACCCTATCGGAAGGCTGTTATTGCATCTCTATAAGCAGTCTAATGTACAAAATATAAGGCATTCCGATAATATTTGCACAGCATTGCAAATCATCAATTTTTTGCAAGATATTGCAATTGACTTCAAAAAAAATGCTGGGAAACAACGTATTTATTTATGCCAAGATGAAATGGCTGCATTTGGCATCACCGAATATCAAATTGAAGATTTTGTCGATAACATCAAAACCATAGATGCAAATTGGCAGCAATTTATGTCATTTAATTTACGCCGAGTTAATGCGTTACTTTTTGCAGGGAAGCCACTCGGGCGTATATTAACTGGGCGTATTGGTTTTGAGATGCGAATGATTATTGCTGGGGGGGAACGCATTATCAGCAAAATTACCTCAGTAAACGGTGATATATTCAATCATAGACCGACACTCAATTACGCAGACTGGATATTCGTGTTTTTTAAAGCCTTATTTAAGCTATAAATTTAAAATGACCCCTCAACAATACTGCCAACAAAAAACCGCGCAAAGTGGCTCTAGTTTTTATTATAGCTTTATGTTTTTATCAAAACATAAACGTGAAGCAATTACCGCGCTTTATGCATTCTGTCGTGAAGTTGATGATATTGCTGACGAATGTAGTGAGTTACATATTGCACAAACTAAACTTACCTGGTGGCGTGGCGAGATTGATAATCTCTATCAGAATAAGCCACAACATCCCGTTAGCAAGGCTTTGTTAGCGCCCATAGCTAACTACAACCTAGCGGCTGAACATTTCATTGAAATTATTGATGGCATGGAAATGGATTTAAACTTTAATCGGTATGAAGACTTTAAGCAGTTACAGCTCTATTGCTACCGTGTTGCCAGCGTAGTTGGCTTACTATCAGCACAAATATTTGGCTTTAGCGATCGGAAAACGCTTAAATTTGCGCATGATTTAGGGATGGCATTTCAATTAACCAATATCATCCGTGATGTTGGTGAAGATGCCAGGCGCAATCGTATTTACTTACCACTAGATGAGTTAGCAAAATTTAATGTAAGTGAAGATGATATTTTGCATAGTCGCGAATCAAATGCGGTGAAGTTATTATTGAATTATCAAATTGAACGCGCCGAGAGTTACTATGACCGTGCGCTTAATGAATTGCCAAATGAAGATCACAAAAGCCAACGTGTCGGGCTAATGATGGCAGCAATCTATCGCACATTGCTGCGTGAAATTAAAGCAGATGGCGCACAAAAAGTATTAAATTCACGTACCTCTCTCGGCACTTTACGAAAAGTCTATTTGGCTTTTCAAGTCTGGCTTAAAAATCTATAAACCACTCCCCGATATGAATAAACCCCATATTGCTATTATTGGTGGCGGCTGTGCAGGCTTAAGCGCAGCAGCAACATTGGTTGATCATGGGTTTCCTGTCACAATATTTGAGTCAAGCTCACAACTGGGTGGACGTGCCCGTACCGTGCAAATCAAAAATAATGGCATCCATTTACTTGATAATGGCCAACATATTCTATTAGGCGCTTATAGTGCAACTTTAGCCCTATTGCACAAAATAGGCTTAAATGAAAAACAGGTATTTTTACGCCTACCTTTACAGATTAGCATGCACGGTTGTGACGAAAAAATAGCATTTTCATTAAAGTCGGCCTCTTATTTACCAGCGCCATTTGACATGCTATTTGCATTACTGCGTTGCAAAGGCCTAAGTTTAGTTGAGCGAATTGCCGCTATTAAATTGATGGCTAAAGTTAAAAATAGTCATTATCAAATTGATGATGACTGCCCTTTAGAATACTTTTTAATTAAGCATCAGCAAACTAAACACTTAATCACTATGTTGTGGGAGCCTTTATGCCTTGCTGCCCTTAACACGCCCATTGCAATGGCCAGCACGCGCATTTTTCTAAACGCCTTGAATGATAGTTTTTCTAAAAAAGGATGCAGTAAAGGCAAGAAAAATAGCGATTTCTTACTACCGAAGTTAGATTTATCAAAAATAATAGCCCAGCCATTAACGAAATACATTACAGCTAGAGGTGCTGAAATTAAGCTCAATAGGCAGGTTCTCAGCTTAATACCTAATGCTGACGGCTTTAATTTAGAAACGCGAGATGGGCAATCCTTTTTTAGTCATGTCATTATTGCGACGCCAGCTACAAGCTTAGATAAACTAATATCATCATGTCAAAAATTAAAAACTGTACTTACACAAATACAAAATTATAGTTACCAACCTATTTACACTGTTTATTTACAATATCCTGTCACAACACAATTACCCGACGTGATGGCAGGACTTGGCAATACTCTCGGGCAATGGGTATTTGATAAAGGTCAACTATGCCAACAAAATGGTTTAATTGCAGTCGTCATTAGCGGAAGTGGTCGCCACCAATTATTAACGCATGAGCAGCTAGCATTACAAGTTGCCGAAGAGCTGCAGCAAGTATTTCCTGATATGCCGAAATCACTATGGTACAAAGTGATTGCCGAAAAACGTGCGACTTTCTCATGCACACCGAATTTAGCAAGACCTAATAATAAAACTTTGCAGCAAAATTTATACTTAGCGGGTGACTATACCTATGCTTATTACCCAGCGACCATTGAAGGTGCTATAAGAAGTGGTATTAACTGTGCAAATTTAATTGCTGATAGCTATAAGTTAGCGAGTTAGTTGAGTTAATTATTTCTAAGCTGATTAAGCGCTTGCTCTAAACGCTCAACTGCAATGACCTCAAGTCCGGCAATTTTAGTTTTTGGTGCATTGGATTTCGGCACAATTGCCTTAGTAAAACCAAGTTTTGCAGCTTCTTTTAAGCGCATTTGTCCGCCCTGCACAGGTCGCACTTCACCCGCCAAACCAACTTCACCAAAAACAATAAGTTTACTGTCTAATGGTTTGTTTTTTAAAGAAGAAACGATTGATAGCAATACCGCTAAATCAACTGCAGGTTCAGCAATTTTTACACCACCCACCGCATTAATAAACACATCTTGATCGAAACATGGAATACCTGCGTGACGATGCAATACTGCCAATAACATCGCTAAACGATTTTGCTCTAATCCGACACATAAGCGCTTTGGGCTAGGCGAATGACTCTCATCAACTAAGGCTTGAATTTCAATTAATAGTGGTCGCGTGCCTTCCATTGTCACGGTAATACAGCTACCAGCAACCTGACCGTCATGATGGGATAAAAATAATGCTGATGGATTAGCCACTTCACGCAAGCCTTTTTCAGTCATCGCAAAGACGCCCAGTTCATTGACTGCACCGAATCTATTTTTAAAAGCACGAATCAAACGAAATGAAGAATTTTGGTCACCCTCAAAGTAGAGTACTGTATCGACAATATGCTCTAACACGCGTGGCCCAGCAAGGGTGCCGTCTTTAGTGACATGCCCTACTAGAATTACTGTAATGCCTAATTGCTTAGCAATACGGGTTAATTGTGCTGAACATTCACGCACCTGAGCAACAGAACCAGGGGCGGACTGCAATGCCTCAGAATATACCGTTTGAATAGAATCAATGACTGCAATATTGGGTTTGTGAGTTTGCAGTGTGGCTAAAATTTTCTCGAGATTGATTTCAGCCAACAGTTCAACCTCACTTGCGTCCAAACCTAAGCGTTTAGCCCGCATCGCAATTTGCTGTGGGGACTCTTCTCCACTCACATAAATAGCTTGAGCAGATTTTCCTAAATGACACAAAACTTGCAGTAGCAAAGTGGATTTCCCAATACCCGGGTCACCCCCAATAAGCACCACACCACCTTCTACCAGCCCCCCACCCAGCACCCGATCAAATTCACTAATACCAGTAGGTTGGCGAGCAATATCGGCGGCCTTAATGCTGCTTAACTTTTGCAGTGCGCCACCTTGTGCCAACCCTTCAAATTTATTGGCATAACGATTGTTGGTAGGCGTCTCTTCAATACTCTCTACCAGCGTATTCCAAGCCATACAGCTTGGGCATTGACCTTGCCACTTGGGTTCGCTAGCGCCACATTCTGTGCAACTGTAGATGGTTTTAGCTTTAGCCATGCTGCGAGACGTTAATAACTATCAGCCATATGACCACTGCCCGCATAATTTTCAAAACGAGTGTGCTGACCAATAAAGGTAAGACGTACGCGACCGATTGGGCCATTACGCTGTTTAGCAACAATAATCTCTGCCGTACCTTTATCTATACTATCCGGGTTATATACTTCATCACGGTAGATAAATAATATAACGTCCGCATCCTGCTCAATCGCACCTGATTCACGTAAATCACTCATCACAGGGCGTTTATCTGGACGTTGCTCTACACTACGATTAAGCTGAGACAGTGCAACTACTGGGCAGTCCAGTTCTTTGGCTAGCGCTTTAAGTGAACGAGAAATTTCTGAAATTTCGGTAGCTCGATTTTCACCTTGCCGCCCTGCTGGTGCAGCCATTAATTGTAAGTAATCGACTACAATTAAACCTAACTTGCCTGTTTGACGATGCAATCTACGCGCTCTTGCACGCACATCGAAGCTACTCAACCCCGCACCTTCATCAATAAAGATAGGGGCCTCATTTAGCTTACCAAGCGCAGTGGTGAGCTTTTCCCAATCTTCATCTTCTAACTTACCTGTTCTCATACGGTGTTGATCTAAGCGCCCTACTGAACCAATCATCCGCATAGCGAGCTGAGTTGACGCCATCTCCATCGAGAAAACGGCGACTGGCAAGCCCGTATCAAGCGCTACATTTTCGGCCATGTTAAGTGAGAATGCGGTTTTACCCATAGAAGGTCGGCCTGCAACGATAATCAAGTCACCACCATGCATCCCTGAAGTCATTGAATCTAAGTCAGCAAAGCCTGTTGGTACGCCTGTCACATCTGAGGGATTGTCGCGAGAAAAAAGTTGATCGATACGATCAGCGACTTGCGGCAATAACACTTTAATGTCCACAAAGCCTTGAGTACTGCGTTTTCCACCCTCTGCAATCTGAAAAATCTTTGCTTCCGCTTCATCTAAGAGCTGTTGTGCATCTCGACCATTAGGTGCGTAAGCGCTTTCTGCAATACCAGACCCGACCACCACTAACTGTCGCATCACGGCACGCTCATGAACAATTTCTGCATAGCGCCTAATATTGGCGGCGGTTGGTGTGCTTTGCGCTAACGCGCCTAAATACGCAATCCCACCAATACCAGAAAGCTCAGCAGTACTTTCAAGTGATTCAGCCACAGTCACAATGTCGGCGGGTCTATTGTGTTCTATCAACTTGGCAATATGTTGAAATATGGCCTTATGGTCATGTCGATAAAAATCGTTTGCAGTCAAAATGTCGGCGACTTTATCAAGCGCCTCATTTTCAAGCAATAAACCACCAATAACTGATTGCTCAGCTTCTACCGAGTGGGGCGGGGTTTTTAGTGCATCTAATTGTTCGTCAGCCATTGCATGATTATACTGAATTAGTAAGCCTGCCAAATAAAAAAAGGCTACCTAAGTAGCCTTTTTTTCAAATGCTTGAATGAATCAAGCAGACAATCTTGATTACTTAAGCTTCAGCAACCACTGTCACTGTAATATCTACAACAACGTCATGGTGCAATGCAACTGTAACCGCATGATCACCAATTGTTTTTAGTGGGCCATTAGGCATACGCACCAATGCTTTAGTCACTTCAAAACCTTGCGCTACTAATGATTCAGCAACATCACCGTTAGTCACTGAACCGAATAAACGGCCATCAACACCTGCTTTTTGCGTGACTGTAATAACAACGTTAGCTAACTTTTCACCACGCACTTGCGCTGCGGCTAAGATAACTGCTTGTTGTTTTTCTAATTCAACACGGCGAGCTGCAATTTCAGCTTTATTGGCTTCAGTTGCACGTTTAGCTTTGCCTTGTGGAATTAAAAAGTTACGGCCATAACCATCTTTAACTTTAACGATATCACCTAAACTACCTAGGTTACCCACTTTTTCTAATAAAATAATTTGCATGGTAGCCTCCGATTATTGGTGTTTGTCAGTGAATGGAAGCAAAGCTAAGAAACGTGCGCGTTTAACCGCAGACGTTAATTGACGTTGATAACGTGCTTTAGTACCCGTCATACGTGCAGGAATGATCTTTGCATTTTCTGAAATAAAATCTTTAAGCAAATCTACATCTTTGTAGTCTACTTCTTTAATGCCTTCTGCTGAAAAACGGCAGTAACGGCGGCGTTTGTACATTTCTCTTGCCATCTTGAACTCCTAAATATTCTCTATATGGTTAATGTGCATCACCAATTGCGTGCTTTTAAGGCTGCGTTTGGCTAAAAAGCCAGTCACTAGAATGTGTGATCCTAATTTCAATCCTTTTAACGCTAAATCACCTAAGGTAATCGCATTAACTTCACATTCAACCTTGCGCTTCATGCCAGCTTCAACTTGCTCTGAAACATGTCGCAATACAACACTTAACAACGGTATGCCTGCCGGCGTGTAGCGAAGCGGCTCAATTTGCACAACTTCAGCTTGCAACACCAGTTTATTCAAAACTTAAGCTGCTGCAACCTCTGTAGCATCAGCAGCTACTGGAGAAGCATCACGACTCAACACTGATTTAGATTTCTCTTCTTTCATCATTGGTGATGGTGCAGTCACTGCAGTTTTAGTAGACATCATTAAATGACGTAATACTGCATCATTAAACTTAAAGCCATGCTCAAGTTCAGCTAACACTTCAAGGTTGCACTCAATGTTCATTAACACATAGTGTGCTTTGTGGATTTTTTGGATTGGGTATGCAAGTTGACGGCGACCCCAGTCTTCTAGGCGATGCACTGCACCACCGCTAGCTGTGATAAGCGTACGATAACGCTCAATCATTGCTGGCACTTGTTCGCTTTGGTCCGGATGGACGATAAACACTAGTTCATAATGTCTCATTAGTACTCCTTTTGGATATAAGCCACCTACAAAGTACAAGATAAATTCATCGAGTACAAAAATTCTAAGTTGTAGTGTGACAAGGTTAATTTAATACATGCCCAGTAACATTACCAAGCAAGCGCGCGATTATAGACAAAAATACAGCACTAATCAAACACTATTAATCAATAGTTAGATTAACCTTAAACAAGGTCTGGCATTTCTGCGCCGAAGAATTTAGTTCTAAGCGTTTTAAGTTGGTCTCTATAATCAGCCGCCTTTTCAAATTCCAGATTTTTGGCGCTATCGTGCATCGCTTTTTCTAAGCGCTTCATTTCTTTGGCGATTTGTTTTTCGCTTAAGGATTCATAGTTGGCTTGATCTTGCAGTACCTTACGTTCACGTAGGGCTTCATCCTTATCATAGACGCCATCAATAATATCTTTAATTCGCTTACTGATGCCTTTAGGCACAATGCCATTAGCTGCATTAAAAGCCAACTGTACACCACGCCTGCGTTCCATTTCATCCATTGCAGCTTTCATACTTCGAGTGATTTTGTTGGCGTAAAAAATGACTTGGCCATTTAAGTTACGTGCGGCACGGCCTGAAGTTTGAATAAGTGAGCGCTCCGAACGTAGAAACCCCTCTTTATCGGCATCTAACACCGCGACGAGGGAAACTTCTGGAATATCTAAACCTTCACGTAATAAGTTAATGCCGACCAACACATCAAACTCACCTAAGCGCAAATCTCGAATAATTTCCACCCGTTCAACCGTATCAATGTCGCTGTGTAAATAACGCACTTTGACACCATGCTCACTCAAGTAATCCGTTAAATCTTCTGACATACGCTTGGTAAGTGTTGTGGCTAACACGCGCTCACCTAAGGCTACACGCAACTTAATTTCACCCAGCAAATCATCTACTTGTGTATCGGCCGGCTTAACAGTCACTTGCGGGTCTACCAAGCCCGTTGGTCGGGCAATCATTTCAACGACTTGCTGCTGATGATTGGCTTCATATTCAGAGGGTGTGGCAGACACAAATACACATTGCCGCATAATGTGCTCAAATTCTTCAAATTTAAGTGGCCGATTATCCAAAGCTGACGGTAAACGCCAACCGTAATCTACTAAATTCTCTTTACGTGAGCGATCACCTTTGTACATCGCGCCTATCTGAGGCACGGTCACATGACTTTCGTCAATAATCATCAAGGCATTATTCGGCAGATAGTCAATCAATGTTGGCGGTGGGTCGCCTGGGTTACGACCAGACAAGTGTCGTGAGTAATTTTCAATTCCCTTGCAAAAACCAATCTCATTAAGCATTTCAAGATCAAAACGCGTACGCTGCTCAATACGAGCTGCCTCGACTAACTTACCTGTTTTGATATAAAAATCTACACGATCTTTCAGCTCGTGCTTAATTTTTTCCATGGCTTTAATCGTAGTTTCACGTGGCGTTACATAATGACTAGAGGGGTACACGGTATAGCGAGGTATTTTGCTAAATATTTGTCCAGTCAGAGGGTCGAATAAGGTAATCGATTCAACTTCATCATCAAACATTGAGATTCGCACAGCGGTCTCATTATTTTCAGCAGGAAAAACGTCAATCACATCACCACGCACCCTAAATGTGCCGCGAGAAAAATCAAATTCATTACGGTCATACTGCATGCCTACTAACCGCGCAATCATATCGCGTTGCGCAATTTTTTCGCCCTGCTGCAAATGCAAAACCATACCGTGGTAATCCACCGGGTCGCCAATGCCATAAATCGCAGAAACAGTCGCTACGATAATGCTGTCTTCACGCTCTAACAGTGCCTTGGTAGCTGAAAGCCGCATTTGTTCTATGTGTTCATTAATGCTGGAATCTTTTTCAATGAACAAGTCGCGCGAAGGCACATAGGCCTCTGGCTGATAATAATCGTAATACGACACAAAATATTCAACCGAGTTATTTGGGAAGAACTCCCTAAACTCACTATACAATTGAGCAGCAAGTGTTTTATTTGGCGCCATGACAATCGCTGGACGGCCAGTACGGGCAATCACGTTGGCCATCGTGTAAGTTTTACCTGAACCAGTAACACCCAGTAAAGTTTGAAACTTTAAACCCTCATTAATACCTTGAGTAAGCTTATCTATTGCTTGAGGTTGGTCGCCAGCCGGCTCAAATGGCTGATACAGCTGATACAAACTATTGGGGAAAGTAACAAACACATTGCTCTTCATTGAATTTAACGTTTAATTTTAACAGTAAAATTGATAACAATCCCTAACATTCACACTTTTGCTATTGCCTAGAACTTTGCCAGAATATTAGAGTCATTAAACCAATTGCTTTTAAATTTAATCATTATTTTATTGGAATCCATATGCGTAGATTCATTTTAGTCCTAGCATTACTTAGCATGGCCAAACCCGCTTTAGCCATCGACCAACAAAAAATACTTGCTGCCATGCAAAGTGTCGTTATGGTCCGTGGGTACAACGACAATGGCGGCCTAGCATATGGCTCTGGGGTTATAGTAGCTGATAATAAAGTAATGACTAATTGCCATATCTTTCGTAACACCAAGCAACCATGGGTGGCGCGCGGTGAGGACACCTATAACATTGTTTCGGTACAGGCAGATAGATGGCATGACGTGTGTTTATTAACGACATATGGCTTACCATTCAAACCCGCGTTAATTGCTAAAGACCGGGATTTAAGACGAGGTCAAGAAGTCTTGTCAATTGGTCACTCAAATGGTGTTCCAGCACCATTAACGTCTGCCGGCGCAATTAAATCAACTTATCATTTTGAAGGTGGCCATGTCATTAGAAGTAGCGCGCCATTTCGTATGGGTGCCAGCGGTAGTGGGATTTTTGACATTGATGGCAATTTATTAGGCATCAATACGTTTAAAACGCCTGGCAAACGCGCTTACTTTTACTCACTACCAATTGAGTGGCTAGCTAACTTAGAAAAACTACCCGTAGAAACAGAGTTTCCTATTATTGGTAAAGCATTTTGGGAAGAAGATGATGATAAAAAACCATTCTTTATGCAAATGGCTATTCCAGAAATTAATGAAGATTGGCCTAGACTCGCTCAAATTGCACAAAAATGGATAGATGCTGACCCTAAAAATTCTGACGCATGGTATGAACTGGGGAATGCACAAGAAAATCTGAACAAAATTGAGGAAGCTGAAAGCGCTTATAAACAATCTGCATTACTAGATAGCAATAATACGGACTCATTATTCAGACTTGGCGTCATTGCACAATCTAAGGGAGATAAAGTGGGTGTTCATAATATTAATTTAGCGATTGCTAAGATTAATCAAGCGCTCGCAGATGAGTACAGCAGCATAATGGGTTGTAGCAAGGAATGCTAGATTTGACTTAGCTGTTATATAAGACAAGGTAAACATCGAAGCAATTAATCCATCACATGGCTTATAGATAATCTTGTCTGTTATTCCTAATGATGATTTTTATGCGTAAAATAGCGACTATTCAAATTTTTGCAAAAAATTGTTTTAAGGACGCATATTTTGTCATCATCAGAAGCAGCTCATCAGGCATCAGTTTTATCTAAGCGTGTTCAATCTATTAAAGAATCCCCCACCCTTGCCATTACCGCGAAAGCTGGTAAATACAAGGCCGAAGGCCGTCCTATTATTGGTTTGGCAGCAGGTGAACCTGACTTTGATACGCCACAGCACATTAAAGATGCTGCAAAGCTGGCTATTGATAATGGCTTTACTAAATACACACCAGTGGCAGGGATTCCTGGCTTAAAAAAAGCGATCGTCAATAAATTTAAAAATGAAAATGGTTTTGATTACGCGCTAAACGAAGTGATTGTTGGTGTTGGTGGGAAACAAACTATTTTCAACTTATGCTTAGCCGTGCTCAACAAAGGCGATGAAGTCATCATCCCTGCGCCTTACTGGGTATCTTACGCAGACATTGCACTAGTAGCAGAAGCCAAGCCTGTGATTATTGAATGTGGTATTGAGCAAGGCTTTAAGTTGCTACCTTCGCAATTAGAAGCCGCCATCACACCCAAAACAAAAATTTTCATGATTAACTCACCCTCTAATCCGACTGGTGCAGTGTATAGTTTGACTGAACTTCAAGCCTTAGGCGAAGTATTGCTCAAACATCCTCATGTTTTAGTTGCTACAGATGACATGTATGAGCATGTCAATTTAACTGGCGATAAGTTTTACAATATCCTTAACGCATGCCCTGCACTTAAAAATCGCTGTATTGTACTCAACGGGGTATCTAAAGCTTACTCTATGACAGGTTGGCGCATTGGTTATGCTGCTGGCCCTGCTTACATTATCAAAGCGATGGAAATTTTACAATCGCAATCAACCAGCAACGCTACTTCAATATCACAAGTGGCAGCACAAGCGGCGCTAGAAGGTCCACAAGATTGCATAACTCCGATGGTAACGGCATTTAAAGCGCGTCACAGCTACGTTGTAAACCGTTTCAACACGATGCCTGGCTTAAGTTGTTTAATGGCCGGTGGCGCGTTCTATGCGTTTCCTGATGCGCGTGATGCAATCAATAGCCTGCATAAAGCCGGTAAAATTAAATCTAAGACAGATATGGCTTTAGCGGAATATTTGCTTGAGGAATTTGATGTGGCTGTTGTACCAGGTTCAGCTTTCGGTGCGGAAGGTTATTTTAGAATTTCATTCGCCACATCTATGGAAAACCTGCAAAGCGCCTTAGACCGCATTGAAAAAGCATTGAGTTAAAATAATTTTAAATTTAAGCGTTTTAGTTATTGACCAAAAGTCGCTTAAACCTTAATAT
>SESD01000573.1_pt1 | contig 22711 bp, 24 predicted proteins | sample 3171411 | NCBI WGS metagenome assembly SESD01 (sample SAMN06051880, study PRJNA518727) | freshwater metagenome | biome: subpolar coniferous forest; feature: holomictic lake; material: water; isolation source: holomictic Lake 442, 16.5 m depth | place: Canada: near Kenora, Ontario | collected...
AGACGAAAATAATATCGAAAACGTAAAACCAATAGCAGTCGAAGAACAAGAAGATGTTGTGGATAATGTTGCAGGTACCCTTAAATCTTTATTATTCGGTATCGGTGGCTTGATTTTGGTTTTATCCATCGCAGTAATGCTGCCGATGTTTTTGACTTATTTATCTGAGGGTGACACGCGAGCACCGTCAGAGATTCACGCTACAGATTCGGTCAGAAAAAACAGTCAAAATTCCTATATGAAATGACCAATAAAAATATTGGTTGTGTGGCCTTTATTTAAAACCAAGTCATTTTTTTTGAGTCAAAATTAACTATTAGAGGAGGAAGAAACCATGGGTCCTTATTATCGGAATACCTCACAGGGAATGGGTAGCTTTTTTGAGATGTTTTACGAACACCCAATTGTCATGGCAATAGTTGTGGCGGTTGTTGTGTTTACCGGTGTCTATATTTGGCGCAAGAAAAAGTCTGACGAAGTTTCGAGGTTGTAAACTTTAAACAGTTCTAATCTAAGTGTTCAGTTAACGCCATTCTTGTTATACAAAGCCAACACGGTTTTGACATAATTTTGCGTTTCAGGATAGGGCGGGATTGAGTTATTGTGTCTAATGACTGCATTTTCGCCCGCATTATAAGCGGCAACCACCAAGTCAAGATTGGAATCAAACAGTCTGATCAAGTCTTTCAAATAACGTGTGCCACCATCAATATTCTGATCGGGACTATTGCGATCAATAACACCATAACGTCTTGCCGTTTCAGGCATTAATTGCATCAATCCTACCGCTCCGGCTGAAGAAATTGCCGTAGCATTATAAGCGGATTCAGCCTGAATAACGGCGTGTACCAGTTTAGCATCGACCTGATGACGATTGGCGGCTTCAGTGATAATGTCGGTAAATTTTCTTTTATTTGCGCCCATAAAGGGCAGGGCAGCATTGTAATTTAATGCCCGTGTACGGATGATGCGTTTATAAGAATTATTGGGTGGCTTATCGGTATAGTAGACATGGCCGTTATTATCGACAAACTTAAAAATGTCGGCCAGTGCCTCGGTGGAGAAAAGTAAACTGGTCAAAATAACGGCAATCTTATTCATCTTTGTGCCTATTCTCAGGTTTAAAAACAGTATTTAAATAACGTTAACAGTTATTTGGTTTTTATCCTTTTATGACAATCATGCTGGCGGCCTTTAGTGCCCGTGTTCTTGCTTCCTCGACTGTGTCCGCGGTTGCTAAAGCAACACCCATGCGTCTGTTTACAAACGCTTCCGGCTTGCCAAACAATCTGATTTCGCTGGTGGGAACTGTTAGCGCCTTTTCCAGACCTTCATAAACGACGTCTTTTGCATTAATTCCGCCAAGGATTACAGCGCTGGCTCCGGCGCTGTGATAGCCTGTGTAGACAGGTAAGCCTAAAATGGCTCTGGCGTGCAAGTCAAATTCAGTTTGATTTTGGGTAACCATGGTGACCATACCCGTATCATGCGGTCTGGGACTGACTTCGCTAAACCAGACGTCATCGCCATTAACAAAAAGTTCAACGCCGAATAAGCCCAAGCCACCGATTTCGTTGGTGATTTTAAATGCAATATCCTGTGAGGTTTTTAGAGCGGCAGGGCTCATAGCTTGCGGTTGCCAGCTTTCGCGGTAATCACCGTTTTCCTGTACATGGCCTATAGGTGCGCAAAAATGAGTTTTGATTTCGCAGTGTTCATCTTTAGCACGAACCGTTAATAAGGTGATTTCAAAATCAAAATCGATTTTTGCTTCAACGATGACTTTGCCAGTATCAACCCGACCGCTGGATTTGGCGTAATCCCAGGCAGCTTCAAGCTGATCCGCGCTTTTAACCATCGATTGACCTTTGCCAGAGGAGGACATGGTCGGCTTGATAAAACAGGGATAACCAATACCGTTGTCAACCGCAGTTTGTAGTTCGGCAAAACTTTTTGCGAACGCATACTTTGAGGTGGGGATTTTAAGTTGTTCGGCGGCCAGATTTCTGATTCCTTCGCGGTTCATGGTCAGTTGAATGGCTCTGGCGTTTGGCACTACTGTGCAAAGTCCTTCCGCTTCAATGTCAAGTAGTGCTTGGGTTGCAATGGCTTCAATTTCAGGGATGATAAAGTCGGGTTTTTCCAGGGCGATCAGGTTTTTTACAGCGACCGTATCGGTCATATCTAGCACATGACTGCGATGCGCTACTTGATGGGCCGGTGCATTGGCGTAACGGTCTGCTGCTATGACTTCCACGCCATAACGCTGTAAGGCGATTGCCAATTCCTTACCCAATTCGCCACTGCCCAACAGCAGGGCTTTGGTTGCGTTGTTGGATAATGCGGTACCTATTTTCATTGTGAACCTGCCAGATAGTTATCTATATCTTCTTTGGAAAAACCGATTTTTTTAGCCACGCGATCGGCATGGCTGACTCGCGAAATACCCTCAATCAGTTTATAGGTAGGTGCGTCATTGGCAAACTCCACTTGTCTGGGTAAGCCGATGCGCTGAGCCACAAAATGATCGACCAGTTGATGATTGTGGGTGATTAAAATCGTGCTGTTGCCTTTTCGATAAAAACCGTTAAGCACATTTGACGATGATTCCATTTTTTCTTCAAAGGTTGTGCCTTCGGATAATTCATCAAGCACCACCAGGCTTTTAGGACTTGATGCTAAAAATATATCTTTGGTTCTTTTTAATTCGGTGCCAAAACGACCTTCGCCGTCATCCAGATGACTAATATCAGGCGCTTGATAAAAAATACGATCGGCAACGGTGAGTCGTGCTGATTTAGCTGGAACATAGCAGCCAATCTGTGCCAACAGTTGAATTTGGGTGATGGTTTTGCAAAAAGCAGTCTTGCCGCCACTATTGGGGCCGGTTACCAATACCAGTTTGTCCTCATCCAGGACAAAATCATTGCCCACATAATCCGGATTTTGTTTGCCTAAAACCGGGTTTCTGGCGTCTTCCAGATTGATCTGGTGATGCGGTGCCTCAAGCAGTTCTGGCAGAACTTTATTGCCGCCGAAAGCTTCGGCAAATTTGATAAACGACAACAATTCATCCAATTGACCCAAAGCATCGATAGTTTCGGCTACGGCGGGTGATTTTTTAAACTCGTTTCTTAGCGGAATAATGCAACTGTCGCGATCAAAACCGCCGACGATCGGAAAATAAACCAGTAAAAGTGGCACAACAAAAATACTGGCTGTGGGAATAGCTTCAACTGAAACCTGAAACATGTCAGTTGGAAAAAAATGTGCCATTGCCCAGATTGCTCCAAAAAATAAGGATATCAATACCGGTTTGAATATGCGGGGTTTAAAAATGATCGCCGGTGAAAATGAACCCTGGCGTTGTTCTTTGCACTGAATGCTGTTTTCGGTAATGTAAACCGGGCCTTCTATTAAAGAATAGGGGCGTGACTCAGCAAACGTTTTTATTTTGTCGAAAATGGCTTTTAGATATTCGCTTTTCGGCGTTTCGATAGCCTGAACTTCAGCAACCAGATCAAGTATGAAGCGGATGCCACGTTTATATTGCAGATAGCCGTAACCTTCAATTTCATAGTCTGCTCTGGCGGTTCCCATTGAGCCTAGAAATTCACCAAACAACAATAAATAAAAGTTTTTTTCGTTAGGTACAGCTTGATGTACCAGATATTCGAGCTGTTCTTTCAGCGCAGGATTCGCCTGTAGTTCTTCAATGGCTTGCTGTTTTGCTTTAATCTGCTCAAGATTATCCAGCGGTTGCGATAAAGATCTAAATAATGTCGCTTGTCCTGCCAGGGTGGAGGCGTGATTGCTGACCTCAAATAATTGATCGACTTCAATGGTGTTGAAGGAGCGTTCATCAAGGACGCCGGCATCGGTAGCTAAAGTTTTACTGGCTTTGATGGTCGGTAAGCTATCTTGCCAGCTTTCTAGTAGGGTTGGGTTCATCTGTTTAGCCTTTTGTGACCGGAATTATCGTTTACATACCGGTCAATGACATTTAATCAATTTAAATGCACTTACGTAATGGGAGGACGCGGTACATTGAAAAATTAACTACTAAAGTTTTTGTTCAAGCATACTAACTATAGCATCAACATGAAGTTCCGAATCATTTAAAGCGGCAATATAGCGATAGTCTTCGCCTCCGGACTCGAGGAATATTGACTTGTTTTCCATAGCTATTTCTTCCAGCGTTTCCAGGCAGTCGACAGCAAAACCGGGACAGACTACATCAATTTTCTTGATGCCCTTGGCTGGAAGCTCTTCCAGTGTGTTGACGCAATAAGGCTTTAGCCATTCCGCCTTACCAAAACGTGACTGAAAAACAAGCATCCATTGCTTTTGATCAAGCCCCAGCTTTTCAGCAATCAAGGCGCCGGTTTTGTGGCATTGATGAAAATAAGGGTCACCCCATTTGGTCAGTTGTTCTGGCAAACCATGAAAAGACATTAATAATAGCTCATTTTTACCATGTTCCTGCCAATGCCGGTTTATGGATTCGGCAACGGCAGCAATATAGCGACTGTCCTGGTGATAATCACTGATAAAGTGGATGTTGGGTAGGTGTCGCCACTGGTTGAGTTCTTTGACCATATCATCATAGATTGATGCTGTGGTGGTCGAAGAATATTGAGGATACAACGGCAGGATAATTAAATTATCAATCCCTTCTTTTTTAAAAGCTTGTAATTGTTTTGCGATGGAGGGTTCACCATAACGCATTACATGTTGGGTTATGACGCCTTGAGAATTTAGCTTGTCGGCAACTTTTTCAGTTAATTGGCGGGTCAGAAAAATTAACGGTGAACCTTTTTTATGCCAAATTTTTTTATAGGCTTTTAAAGATTTACTGGGACGAAATGGCAACACAATAAAATGCAAGATCATCCACCAAAGTGGGCGTGGCAGATTAACTACTCGCGGGTCCCACAGAAATTCTTTAAGAAAACGTCTGACTGCAGAAACTGTCGGTGCTGCAGGCGAGCCCAGATTGGCCAGCAGGACACCGGTTTTTTTGTGTGACATGTGTTCGACTCCGCTCGCTATGAGTAGTTTTTATATTATCAGGGTAGGTCTATCGATTGATCAGATTTAAAAATTCCGACCGGGTGCTGATCTCTTTACGAAAAATGCCGGTCATGACTGATGTTGTCATCACCGAATTTTGTTTTTCAACACCGCGCATCATCATGCACAAATGTTTGGCTTCAATAACTACGGCAACGCCTCTGGCACCGGTTGCTTTTTCTATCGCGTCAGCTATTTGTTTGGTCAGTACTTCCTGGATTTGCAGGCGGCGTGCATACATGTCAATAACGCGAGCTACTTTGGACAGTCCCATCACTTTACCCTGTGGTAAATAGCCTACGTGACATTTGCCGATAAACGGCAGTAAATGGTGTTCACATAAAGAATAGAGTTCGATGTCTTTTACAATGACCATGTCTTCAGTGTCCGCAGAAAAAATGGCACCGTTGAGCACTTCTTCCAGCGTTTTTTCGTAGCCGTTGTTTAAAAACTTGAAAGCCTTGGCCGCGCGTTTTGGCGTATCGATTAGACCTTCGCGAGTTAAATCTTCACCGACTGCTTCGATAATCTTGGCAAAATGCTCTTCCATTATTTCTTTCCTGGTTGTAAAAATAGCCTGCCAGTATACAACATAGACCCTTTAATATTAAAGCTTTAGCGCTTCGTAAACCAAGGCGTCCGAATAAATAGCGCTTTAAAATTATGTTGCAAACCGCATCGTTTTCCTTGTAAAACCAAAACCTGGCACTTTAAGCAATTGAAATTATGTTAACTGCTAAGCACAATTGATTGTTGGGTGCGCTATTAAATACGACGGTTAAGTTTTGTTAAGATTAATTTAAGGTTAAATCATGAGAATAGCCTATCAGTATTAATACGTAGATTATATGAACCCAGCAGAATCGACTATGAATGAAAGTACCATTATTTCATCAAGACGCAAGTTTCTAAAAAATATGGCTTATGGCTCTTTGCTGATGGCCGGTGGCATCGGAGTCGCAAACGCTAGAGCCAAACATAGTAACGCCCATACAGTACTTACTCCACACTCAGTTCATCATAAAAAACATGTTCATGATACGCTGAATCAGCATGTTTCTTTTTTAAAGCCTTCGTCTAAGATCAACAGAACAAGCTTTTTCGATCGGCATTCGCCTTCGCATAAGATGCTGGCTTTCCATAACACTCATACGGGTGATCAGTTAAATCTGACCTATTTTGAGCAGGGGCGTTACATTACCGATGCTTTACACGAAATAAATCATTTGTTTCGAGACTATCATGACGGTACTGTCCATCCGATTGATCCAGCGTTGTTGGATCAACTTTATGATTTAAAGCATACGCTTGAAGTTAGAAAACCGTTCCATATCGTTTCAGGTTATCGTTCTCCGGCGACCAATGCCGATTTGCGCAAACACAGCGATGGCGTCGCCAAAAACAGTTTGCACATGGAGGGCAGGGCGATTGATATTCGCATTGAAGGACTAGACACCCGACGAATCAGAAATGCTGCGCTGGCTATGCAGCGTGGTGGTGTCGGTTATTATGAGCGATCTGATTTTGTGCATCTGGATACAGGTGACGTAAGAACTTGGGGTGGTTAGTTCATATTCCCAAACTTTGATGTTAAATCGATTATTTGTGGCGAATAGTAAACTGACTGTCCTGATGCTAGAATCAACAGTTCTACAATTTAAACTTTTAGGAACAGCATGAGCAAAATCACTATAGAACACAATCCGAGTGAAGACAGATTAAAAGAGCTGGGTGTTTCCGGTTGGGAAATCTGGGAAAAAGAGATTTCAACGTTTCCAATTGACTTTGATGAAACTGAATGTGCTTATGTTTTAGAAGGAGAGATTTTGGTTACGCCAGCTGGTGGTAAGCCTGTACGAATCCTCCCAGGTGATTTGGTGTCGTTCCATGCGGGTCTCGATAGTCAATGGGAAGTCGTAAAGCCTTTACGTAAGCATTACAGCTACGATTATCCCAATGGTATTTAATCGTTTTTACGGGATAATGCTCTATATAAAAATCCTGTGAAATAAAACATAGGATAATCTAAATTTAACCTGACAAATGCTTAGGTATTGTCGGGTTAAATTTTTGAAGTATCTTTTGATTGTAATCTCGGTTTAGGAATCTTTAAGGTCTTTAAAGATTAGCGTCGGTTGGTTGTTTATGAAAGTGTGTTCGTTAAATTCATCGATATAAATAGCATTTAAAGTCACTTCTTCATACAGCCAATAATAAAAGTCGCCTTCAAAAACACTATATCTATGGCTATATTTGCACTGGATCCATTGCTTGTTCAATGAGCCAAGTATTTTAGCTGTCTTATCAGGGTTAAGTTTGTCAAAATAACCCAGTTTGCTGTTTTCTACATCCAGTTCAAAACGATCCAATTTTATTTTTCCGCATGTCAACTGCTCAGCTTTTATTTCCTTGTGACGTAAATTCCCGTCATGCTGATCAATTAGAATAGCCTTATTCATAAAGTAAAAAGCCGGTGGGAACTTAATTGCAAAACAGTTGGGACTATTTGCGCGTTGTAAAATATGAGCGGCAGTCCGCTCAGATTTATCCCATTGTTTAATAATAAGTTGTAAAGCCAGCATGATGTTATCCAGTATTTCGGGCAAAAAAAACCCGCTAATTAAAGCGGGCTCTTCATTTCAAGACTTTTAAATGGCTACAAGAGTTTTAATTCCCTTCTTTGCCATGTAGAGGTTGTTGTGGTTTACCGTCAACTTCCAATTGTACGCGACGGTTGTTTGCGCGACCTTCTTCAGTATCATTGGAGTCTATAGGTTGAGTCCAGCCATAGCCACGGGTAGTCAGATTAGCTGAATGAGTTCCATCGACCAGATATTTTTTAACAGCCATAGCGCGACGTTCAGACAAACTCATATTATGTTTTAAACCGCCTGTTTTGCTGGTGTGTCCTTGAATTTCGATGACCAATTCAGGATGGCTTTTGATAACTTTTGCAGTATTGTCCAGATTTGCAAAGTATTGTGGTTTGATATTGTCTTTATCATTATCAAATTTGACATCAACAATCCAACAACCTTTTATGCTGACTTTAACGCCAGGTAAGGTATCAGGGCAGATATCGTTGCAATCGTTGACGCCGTCGTTATCGCCATCAAGAGTAGAGCAATCTGCTACAACAACTGGAGCTGGCGCAGCTACAGGAATTATGGCGGGCGCTTCTGCGGCAACTGCTTTAGGCTTTGGTCCCAGCGGAATAACAAAACCAAGGTTTACAACCATGTCATGAAATTCGTCGGTACCGGGCTGAAGATTAGCGTTGAAATTATTGTTGTAGCGATAGCGAACATCACTGCGAACCAGGAAGTTATCATGAAGCTCGTAAGTGAAACCTGCACCTGCTTCGCCGATGAAGCCGGCACCGCTATCACCATTATGGCTGGAGTTCATGCCACCTATACCGATGACGGTATAAGGTGAAAATACACCGCGAGAGATGAAATATTGAACGTCTGCGGTGCCACCGGTTAAATCCCAGTTTCCGTTTTGATTCGCGCCTTGTAGTCCTTGATAGAAGCCCTTCAATTCGACATTGAAGTGTTCGTTAAGGATCTTTCCAAAACCCATGCCGCCGCCCCATCCACTATGGGAGTTGCGATCGCCATCTTGTAAAAGAAATGTGCCAAAGGGTGCGACATACCATCTATTGTCTTGGTATTTGTCAGCATGTGCGTTTGATAAAAATCCCAGGCTTGTAAGAGCCAACAGGGCAAGTAATTGTTTTTTCCGCATAACATTCTCCTTACTTATTGATAGTAAACGGTACAACATATACGTTGTATAAAACTAAATATGATTTTTAATTCTATCACCATATTCGGATTTAAAACATGTTCTTGCTTGTTTTTTAATCAGGAAAATAATTATACATTTAATGATAGATGAATGATTCGGTCGCTTTCGGTTTAGTTATACCTATATAAATAAGTGGGTTAGGATGCCTGCACGATTTTCTTGACGTGAGATTTTATACAATAAGTTTATGTTGCAGCACTGCATATTTATTTGTTTTTAGGTGTCTTTAAAAATTAAAATTATAATCTTTGCATGTTTGGTTTTATTCGTTGTAAAACTGATTACAACTAATTTATAAAGGTGAAAGTTAATGGAAAGAAGCGAAGCGATGGACTTTATGATTAAGTTGCTCAAACTTATGTTACATAAAGAGGGGTCTGATTTATTTATTACCGCCGGTTTTCCGCCGGCCATAAAGATAAAAGGCAAGATGACACCGATTTCGCCAAAGCCCTTATCTGCTAGCGATGCGAAAGCACTGACGCATTGCATAATGAATCATAAACAGCTTAAAGAGTTTGAAGAAACCAATGAATGCAATTTTGCTATTGCTCCAGAAGGGTTATCGAGATTTCGGGTTAATGCTTATGTACAGCAGGGTTCTCAAGGTTTGGTGATCAGGGTCATCGCTGCGGAATTGCCCAATTTTGATAAGCTAGGATTACCGCCTGTTTTAAAAGAAGTCATGATGGCTAAAAATGGTCTTATCATCATGGTGGGTGCTACAGGTTCGGGCAAATCGACTTCCATGGCCGCAATGATAGATCATCGCAATGCCAATAGTTACGGTCATATCATCACCTTGGAAGACCCCATTGAATATGTCCACGCCCATAAAAACTGCGTAGTCATGCAACGCGAAGTTGGTGTAGACACCAAGACTTGGGAAGCCGGTTTACATAATACTTTACGTCAAGCGCCAGATGTTATTGTTTTAGGCGAGATTCGAAGTGCAGACATTATGACTTATGGGCTGGAGTTTTCTCAAACAGGGCATTTAGCGCTGGCTACCTTGCATGCGAACAATGCCAATCAAGCTATAGACAGGATATTAGGTTTCTTTCCGATGGAAGCCCAGGCAAAACTGATGCAGGACATCGCTGTTAATTTGCGCGCCATTATTTCCCAGCGTCTGGTTAAAACAGTTGATGGTGGGCGATGTGCGGCTATTGAAATCTTATTAAATACACCGTTAATTTCAGATTATATTGCAAAAGGTGAAGCTGCCAGCATCAAGCCACTCATGGCAAAATCTCGTGAATTGGGTATGCAAACTTTTGATCAGTCTTTATTGGAACTCTATAAGGCTGGCAAAATTGATTATGACGAAGCTTTAAGAAACGCTGATTCCCAAAATGAATTACGTCTACAGATAAAACTCAGCTCTGGTGAAGATAGGTCTCACGGTGGACTTTCTTTGCAAGCAAAAGAACAAAGCGAGGAGGAAAATGATAATGATGCCGGTTGATTATCGGGTTGATTGAAATCCACTGTTTATCATAAGTCGGTATAATAAGGAATAATTCTAAATATTTTTGTAAGTGATATGAGTAAACAAAGAAAAGCAGTGGCATTAATTTCCGGTGGTCTCGATTCGATGCTGGCGGCAAAAACTATTATGGAGCAAGGTATCCATGTCGAAGGCATTAACTTCTTTACCGGTTTTTGCGTAGAAGGCCACACACATGCCATCAGGGCTAATAATAAAGCCAAGCCCAAACGCAATAATTCGCTTTGGGTTGCCGAACAGTTGGGCATGAAGCTGCATATTGTTGATGTCATAGAAGAATATAAAAATGTTCTGATTAATCCCAAACACGGCTACGGCGCACACATGAATCCTTGTCTGGATTGCAAGATTTTCATGGTGAGCAAGGCCAAGCAGTGGATAGCTGAAAATGATTTTGACTTTATTATCACCGGTGAAGTAATCGGTCAAAGGCCGATGTCTCAACGTAAAGCGACTATGCCGATCGTGGCTAAAGAGTCGGGCGCCGATGATTTATTACTGAGACCTTTATGTGCCAAGAATTTGCCCGCAACGCTCCCTGAACGGGAAGGCTGGGTAGATAGAGAAAAACTGCACGATTTTACCGGCCGTTCGCGGAAACCGCAGATTTCGATGGCTGAAAAATTCGGTTTTGACGATTATGCCCAACCGGCAGGCGGCTGTTGTTTTCTGACTGACGCCAGCTATTCGGCAAAACTGGTTGATTTATGGAAAGCGCGTGACGGCGATAGACAATATGACCTTGATGATGTCATGTTGTTAAAAGTCGGACGACACATCAGACCAGAGCAAAATTTCAAAGTCATCATTGCTCGTGAAGAGGGCGAAGGCCGCTTCATGCAAGGTTATAAAAAAGACTTTACTACACTGACTTGCGTTAGTCATCCCGGTGCTTTGGCGCTTGTTGATGGTTCGCCTTCGGCTGAAGATTTGTTCCTGGCCGCCAGAATTACAGCCCGCTATGGACAAGGTCGTGACGCAGAGCAAGTCGATGTATGTATCGCCGGAAAGGACGGCTCGGAAATGATTATTCAGGTAAAACCGTTTGGCGTGGAAGAAATTCCGAAAGAATGGTTTATATGAATAGAGAAACATTAAATGCGCGTCGACTGTTATGCCCGTTGCCGGTCATTCGTACGCAGGATAAAGTCAAACAGCTTAAAACGGGAGATCAGTTGGAAGTGATTTGTACTGATCCCGGCGTGATGCAGGACATACCGGCCTGGTGTCGTATCAATGGACATAAGGTGCTGGAAACTACTTCTGGCGATAATGAATACATTATAATTTTGGAAGTAGGCGCCTAGTGGCTGAAGTTGTAGATGCCTTTAAAATGGATAAACTTAAAACCCGTGCCAGTTATGTTGGAGCGGCTGTTAATATATTCCAGACACTGATTAAAATCGGTTTCGGGATTTTGGGGCAGTCTGCAGCGCTGGTGGCTGATGGTATTCATTCTCTGTCGGATTTATTGAGCGATCTTTTAGTGATTACCGCTGTTAGACTAGGTAGTCGTGAGGCGGATCATGATCATCCTTATGGCCATCGTCGTTTTGAAACCATAGCAACAGTGATTCTGGGCGGCAGTTTAATCGCGATAGGCGGGGCAATTGCCTGGACGGTGATGGAACGTATGGCTCACCCTGAAAATCTACCGGTACCCAACAGTTTGTCACTGGGTGTCGCGGCGCTTTCGATTCTGGTTAACGAATGGCTCTATCAATATACCAAACGTATTGCTAAAACTACCCGCTCAAAATTACTGTTGGCCAATGCCTGGCATCAGCGCAGTGATGCGATTTCGTCGTTGGTGGTTTTATTCGGTATTGGTGCGGTTATGCTCGGCTATCCTTTCGCTGACGCGGTTGCTGCCATCGTGGTTGCATTAATGGTGGCAAAAATCGGTTTGAATCTGATGCTTGAAAGCATTAAGGAATTGGTTGATACCTCTTTGCCGCCCAAGTTGGTTGCAGAGATCAGGGCAGCCATTCATGAGATTGATGGCGTTGAAGGAATTCATTTATTGCGGACACGACAAATGGGCGAGGATGCATTGATTGATGCGCATATTGTCGTTGATCCTCGAATCACTGTTTCTGAAGGTCATATGATTAGTGACATCGTGAGGGATGATCTGATCAGGCGTTTTGATGACGTAATGGATGTGCTGGTGCATGTCGATCCAGAAGATGACGAAAGTTTGCTTGATATTTCCAAACCACTGTCCCGCAGTGAAGTACAACGCTTATTGAATATTTATTTGTCGGATTTTCAGTCCTATATAGAAGATTTCAGAATTCATTATCTGGATGGACAGATTGAATTGGAAGTTATTTTTCCTTTTTCAGTGAGTGAACAGCCGCAACAGTTAGAAAAAATCAGAAAGCAATGCAAGCTGATGCGCATGGAAGTGAAAAAAATTGATAACGTATTTGTGTTTTTTAAAGTTTAACGAGGTTTTATATGGCAGTAGGGCAGTGCAGTTTTCCGGTTATGCATCCAGTACCTGGCATCACGCTGGGTAGTGCGAATGCCGGCATTAAGCAAACCGTCAGGGATGATGTTCTGGTGATACAAATGGCTGAGCAGTCAACTTGCGCCGCTGTTTTTACCCAGAATGCGTTTTGCGCCGCACCTGTTCATGTGGCCAAGGCAAATTTGCTTCATGCGCCGCGCTGGTTGTTGATTAATTCCGGCAACGCCAATGCAGGAACCGGCGAACAGGGAATGACGGACGCTTTGACTTCGTGTGCTGATCTCGCCGAAGTTGTTGGCGGTGTTGCAACTCAGGTTCTGCCTTTTTCGACCGGTGTCATAGGCCAGTCGCTAGCGATCGACAAGATTAAATCTGTTTTGCCGACAATTATAAATAATCTGAGTCTTGATAATTGGACCAAGGCCGCGCAAGCCATTATGACTACAGATACTTTCCCTAAAGGCGTATCCAAAGTTATCGATATTGACGGTCAAACCATCACCATCAATGGCATTTCAAAAGGTGCCGGTATGATTCAGCCGAATATGGCGACCATGCTGGGTTTTATCGCGACTGATGCAAAAATCAACCAAAGCTTATTGCAGAACTGTCTGGCTTTAGCCGTTGAGCAATCCTTCAACCGCATCACGGTTGATGGTGATACTTCTACCAATGACGCTTGCGTATTGATGGCCAGCGGTTGCTCGCTGGTTCCTGAAATTAAACAAGGCACCGAAACTTATCGTATTTTTTCGGATGCGGTGATGACTGTTTGCAAACAACTGGCAGAAGCCATTGTTAGAGATGGCGAGGGTGCAACCAAGTTGATGCGCATTGTGGTCGAGCAAGCAGCATCCGCGGAAGAAGCGGTGCGTGTCGGAAAAACCATCGCTCACTCGCCGTTGGTAAAGACCGCTTTTTTTGCCAGTGATCCGAATTGGGGCCGCATACTCGCTGCCGTAGGGCGTGCCGGTGTCGAAAATATGGTCTTGGAACATGTTCAGTTGTATCTGGATGAGGTGTGCATTGTCAGAAACGGTGGTAGAGCCGATGATTACACCGAAGAAGCCGGACAGCAAGTTATGAATCAGGAAGAAATTACCATAACCGTTAAACTGGGTCGTGGTTCAACTGTACAGGAAGTCCTGACCTGCGATTTATCTTATGAGTACGTAAAAATCAATGCGGAATATAGGACTTAGAAGTAGGTGAAAGGTTCAAGGTTCAGGGCGAAAGGTTTTATTGTTCCCACGTTTCGGTTTAGGCATACAGTTTTGGATTTTTCAGCATCTACTAAGCAATGACCATCCTCCAAGTTGCTGTAGGCGTTATAAAAAATTTCGAAGGGAAAATTCTAATTTCCCGACGTCATGAGTCTTCCCATCAAGGTGGTTTGTGGGAGTTTCCCGGCGGCAAGATTCGAGCATTGGAAACCCCAGAGTTTGCCTTGGCGAGGGAACTGAAAGAAGAACTGAATATTACCGTGACCTTGGCAACGCCCTTGATTACGGTCAATCATCAATACCCTGATTTGGCCGTCCAGATTAAGGTTTTTTTGGTTGATCAGTTTTTAGGTGAAGCTCAAGGTTGTGAGGGTCAGGTAATCAAATGGGTAACACCTTCCGATTTTGAACAATATGACTTTCCAGCAGCCAATCAGCCGATTATTACTGCTGCCCGCTTGCCGCCTTATTATGCGATTTTAGATAACATCGAGCCGACCTTGTTACTGTCGAATTTGCAAAAAATATTGAACATAGGCGTCAAGTTGATCCAGGCACGCTTAAAAAATTTGCCAGCAGCCGACGTTACAAAGTTTATTGAACACGCTTATCCTTTATGTGAACAGCATCAGGCGTTGTTATTAATGAATTCTGCCGTTGACTATGCTGGAACTGTTGATGGCCTGCATTTAACCGGACGTCATTTAATGGCCCTGGAACAGCGACCTGAAAATGTCAAATTGCTTGCCGCTTCCTGCCATAATCTTGAGCAATTAAGGCACGCGCAAAACTTGGGAGTAGATTTTGTGGTATTGGGCCCGGTTATGGCAACCAAAACTCATCCCGGAGCTTCTTCGCTAGGCTGGACGGCATTTACCGAACTTGTTGCTAGAATTAATCTTCCTGTTTACGCCTTGGGAGGAATGACAACCGATTGTCTGCCGATTGCGAGGCAGAGTGGCGGACAGGGAATAGCTGCTGTCAGGGCATTTCTGGATTGACTCGAATTTACGAGTTACCTTTGCAAGTGCATTGTTAGCGGTTATCATTGCGCCGATAACTGATCACGTATTTCGTTTGTTTCTATTTTAAGGAGGTTGCTTTATGGCTGTTTCACTTACTAAAGGCGGTAACATCAGTCTGTCCAAGACCGATCCTACCCTTAAAAATCTGATTGTCGGTCTTGGCTGGGATGCTAGACCCACTGATGGCGCGGATTTTGATCTGGATGCCAGCGCCTTTATGGTCAAAGAAGACGGTAAGGTGAGATCCGACAGTGATTTTATTTTTTACAATCAAACCAAATCTACCTGCGGCTCGATAGAGCACACCGGCGATAACCGTACCGGTGCCGGTGATGGGGATGATGAAGCCGTTATTGTGTTGCTCGATAAAATACCCGCAGATATTCAACGCGTGGTATTTGTTGTTACTATTCATGACGCAGAAGCACGTAAACAAAATTTCGGTCAGGTATCAAAAGCTTATGTGCGGGTGGTTAATAAAGACTCAAATAGCGAAGTTGCACGTTATGATTTAAGCGAAGACGCTTCTATTGAAACCGCGATGGTGTTCGGTGAAATCTACAAGCATGGCGCTGAATGGAAATTTAAAGCGGTAGGTCAGGGTTATGCTGGCGGCTTGGCGGCTTTGGCCCGTCAATATGGAATTAATATTTAACATCATAAAAATACTTTAATAATAATCAGGAGAGAATCATGGCAGTATCACTTAGCAAGGGCGGAAACGTTAACCTTAGTAAAGAAGTACCAGGTCTGAATAAAATCGCCGTTGGTTTAGGCTGGGATGCCCGTGCAACAGATGGCGCGGCGTTTGATTTGGACGCCAGTGTATTTTTGGTCAAACTGGATGGTAAAGTTCGTTCAGATAGCGATTTTTGTTTTTACAACAACAAAGTGGCAGGCGATGGTGCCGTTCAACATATGGGCGACAACACTACCGGCGTGGGCGATGGCGATGATGAAACGGTTAAGGTTGAATTATCAAAAGTTCCCTCAGAATTGGACAAAATCGTATTTTCCGTGACCATTCATGACGCCGAAGCGCGCAAACAGAATTTTGGCCAAGTCAGTCATGCTTTTATTCGTATTATCAACGAAGATGGCGGCGCAGAGATCGCGCGTTATGATTTAAGCGAAGACGCTTCAATCGAGACGGCCATGATTTTTGGCGAGATCTATCGTGTAGGTTCAGAGTGGAAGTTTAAAGCGGTTGGCCAAGGCTTTGCCGGTGGCCTTGGGCCTTTAGCCGGTTCTTTTGGCGTTAATGTTTAATTACTTTGGTCGATACACCAAGTAATTAAAAAACTATTTTTGTCTTTACCAATACACAAAGGGCACGAAGAAATAAATCTTCGTGCCCTTTGTGTATTTGGAACTGATATTCTTTTAAGCTTTTTGTGGCCCCCTGTTTTTGGTAAGTCTGCAAAAAAAATCATTAAGGTAATCTGTATGGCTATTAATTTACAAAAAGGGCAAAAAATCTCTTTGTCCAAAGAATCCGGCGGTTCGTTGAGCCAAGTTGTAATGGGACTGGGTTGGGATGCTAAAAAAGTCCAGGTCAGTATGTTAAAAGGCATGTTCGGCGGCGGTAAAACTGATGCTATCGATTTGGATGCTTCTTGTGTACTGTTTGACGATCAAAACAAAGTAGTTGATATCATCTATTTTGGACAGTTAAAAAGCCGTGATGGCAGTATTGTGCATACCGGCGACAACCGTTCTGGTGCGGGTGACGGAGATGATGAGCAAATCAAGGTTGATCTGAATAATGTTCCAGAAAAGGTTAAATCACTGGTGTTTACCGTTAACTCTTTTTCCGGTCAAACGTTTAACGAAGTTGAAAATGCCTATTGCCGTATCGTTGACAGCAGCAATAATTCAGAAGTTGCCCGTTATACTTTAAGTTCGCAGGGCACGCATACCGCGCAAATCATGGCAAAAGTGTATCGTCATAATGGCGAATGGAAAATGCACGCGATTGGTGAAAATGGTGTCGGTCGAACTATTGATGCCTTGTTGCCGCAAATAGTTATCCATTTGTAGGCATCAATGAGAATTTGGTTTAACAAAACATTTTCGACCATCCACGCAGTCTTCAGAAATCTTCATCAGTCAGTTCCGGCTGGTGAAGTCACCTTGATTTGTACTCATACATACGCCCACGCGGCGGCCTTTTTGGCGGCCGATGAAAGTTATCTGGAACCGGCTGAACTGACAGATTACGAGTACCTTGAATGGTGCGTGGCGTTTTGCAGAGAGCATAATGTTCAGTTATTTTGGCCCGGCAAAGCAGCGGCGTTAATTGCCAAACACCATGGCTTGTTTCAGGCAGTCGGTGTACAGGTTGTTTCGGTCGCTGATTACGACACGCTGAGTTTGTTGCATAACAAAGCAGATTTTTATACGGCGTTGCCTGTTGAAGTTGCAAAAACTATGGATTTTATTGCCGTTAATAACCGTGAGGCATTTGATAATGCAGTCGTCGAGTTATCAACACAGCATAAAGTCATCTGTGTAAAACCCGCAGTTTCGGTGTTTGGTCTGGGTTTCCGGGTTTTGGATACGCAGCGAGACAGTATTACCCAGTTGCTTAAGGGTGTGGAGTATCAGATTCCCTTGCAAGAATTAAGACACGGCATGGTTAACACGGCTGAGTTTGATACTTTGCTGGTGATGGAACATCTGGGTGGACCTGAATGGAGCGTCGATTGTGCCGGGCGGCACGGCGAGTTGCTGAGTGCCGTACAACGCAAAAAATCGCAACTGGCTGGTGGCGGGCAAGCTATTGACAATAATGCCGAGATTGACGGCATGGTGAAAAGATTGACGTCACATTACCGTCTTAACGGCTTGTTTAATATCCAGTTTAAAGAAGGTGTGAACGGCGTTCGGTTACTAGAAATCAACCCCAGACCCTCCGGTGGCTTCGGCATGTCTTGTTTGGCAGGCGCAAACCTGGCGCATATTGCCTTGCGCAGTATCAAAGGTCAGGTATTTCAGATGCCGACCATTCGTTATGGACTGAGAGTGACCGAGATTAATACGCCGGTGGTGCTGCGGGAAATAAGCTAATTGAGTAGGATGGGAGGAGCGATAGCGAAACCCATCTTGATTCAACCAATGTTGATGGGTTTCGTTACACCCTCCCTACACCGCACTTTAATTAAATGCCAAATATGACTAAGACAATAACCATAAAACTGGATACAGGAACTTTGCAGCTTGATTTGGAGCCCGGACGTGTTCCGCTCAATCGCCTGCTGGGTTTTGCGGCCAGAGTCAGTAGCAAACGCAAGTTTTTGTTGGTCAGCAAAGTTTTAGGCAAGCATTATCCGGTATCGCCCAAACTGATGAGCTGGTCTTACCGAGCCTTGGCCCGCATGGTTTTGGAACATGGAGCCGGTACCGGTTCGGTTTGGATTGGCATGGCGGAAACCGCAACCGGTTTGGGTTACGGGGTGTTTGAAGCGGGGTGTCGCGAAGGTGTGGAACAGGCATTGTTCATTCAGACTACCCGTTATCATCTTGCGGGTCTTAAGCGACTTGAGTTTGAAGAAGCGCACAGTCACGCGACCGATTTTTTCCTGTATTATCCAGAGCAGCCGAAGCATCGAGCACAATTTTTGTCAGCTAAAACGCTGGTTTTAATCGATGATGAAATTAGTACCGGGAAAACTTTTTTACGACTGATTAAAGCCTATCAGTTAGTTAATCCGGTGCTTGAAAAAGTTTTTATCGTCAGTCTGGTTAATTTTGCGCATCCGGATGATCGTGCAACTTTGGAGAACGAAGCGGGTGTGGCAGTTGAATGGGTGTGCTTCAGACAAGGTTTACTGCAATTTGAAGACAGCCGGAACATCGCCATAGACAGCATCACTGTTAATGTTTCCGGAAATGGCGCTTGCAAGAAAGCGTTGTTGGCGTGGCCGGGCCGGGTAGGTTTGGATGCGCCGATCAGTCTGGAAGACGATGTCATTGAGCAGCTTTATAACAGCGGTTTCAGTCGCGATAAAACGCGTCCGATTTTGGTTTTGGGTACTGGTGAATGCAACGCGCCCGCTTATCTGCTGGGGCGTGAATTGGAAAGGCAGGGCTTTAAGATTAAGGTACAGAGCACCACCCGCTCACCGATTCATCAGGGCAATGCTATTGTCAGTGTGTGCCAGTTTGAAGATAACTATGACGATGGCATTCCCAATTTTATTTACAATTTAAATCCGGACGATTATCGGGATATTATTCTTTGTCATGAAACGCCTTTAGGCGCTGCATTAACTAACCGGTTGCAGGCATGGCAAGCCCTTAGCGCACGATTTGAACTTCAACCAGACACGGCTAAACATGCAAAGCTACATTTTTTTAGACCTTGATGACACCTTGTTTCAGACGCTGAGAAAATGTGTTCCCGGCGTCAATGATCATAACCTTGAAGTGCGGGCGTATTTACCTGATGGCACGGCCAATTCGTTTGCTACCCACAAGCAGCAATGGTTATGGCATTGGCTGGCCAAGGGCTTCAAGATTGTGCCGGTAACGGCGCGGGATGTTCATGCTTTTGAACGGGTCAATTTGCCGTTTCAGGAAGAAGTGGTGTTAAATCATGGCGCGGTGATTTTGGATAAACAGCGAGTGGTCGATAAAGTGTGGATGGAGCAGATCATGCAAGAATTGCCCATTTACCATGACAAATTACTGGAACTGTGGGCGGAAGTTGAGCTTTATGCAAAACGTAATTCGGGTTTTAAACCCAGGTTGGTCAACGATTTTGATATAACCTGGTATGGCGTTATTAAACACAGTGACGGCACCGAAGCGGTTTTAAAAACGCTCATGGATGAAGTAATCATAGAACATCCTCATATAATTGACGGCAGTTTGTATTGGCATTTGAATGGCAATAATCTCGCGCTATTGCCAAAAATAATCAACAAAGAAAGCGCGGTTAGTTATCTGCTGGACGGCTACAAACAGCATTCGGAAGTACTGACCTTTGGCGCCGGTGACAGTAAAACCGACGCGCCGTTTATGGCTTTGTGCGATTATGCGTTAATTCCTAAAAATACCCAGCTGTATCAAACGCTGGCTATGGCCGAAATCAGTTAAATGACTATTTCTTTCAGCGGCAGTTACACGGCAGACGATGTAGAGTTTTTGTTAAAACCTATGGTAATTCAAGATACGCCAATTCACGAGAAGGAAGCCCTGATTCAATCCGGTAAAAAACATTATTCGCAACTGTTGACGCACGAGTCCTTGCCGCCGGAACATTATTTGCCGCTTTTTTATCAGGCGCTGGCGTTAAATCAGAAGCGCATGGCCGAACACTTGTTGATTCTGGCAAAAAGCATTCTGGCCAATCGTCCGGACGGAATTGTTCTGGTTTCGCTGGCGCGTGCAGGAACACCGGTTGGCGTGTTGCTTAAGCATGTATTGAAGCGCTATTTCAACATCGAGGCCAGTCATTATTCCATTTCCATCATTCGGGATGTCGGGATCGACCAAAATGCCTTGCGCCATATTTTGCAAAACCATCAGCCAAACTCCCTGGTGTTTGTCGACGGTTGGACCGGGAAGGGCGTTATTGCGCGGCAACTGGCGGCCAGCTTGCAGGCTTTTGCCATTAGCGATGGCATCAGCATTCCGGCTGATTTGTATGTGTTGACTGATTTATCGGGCAGCGCAGCGGTTGCCGCAAGCTCAGAAGATTATTTGATTCCCTCGTGCATCTTGAATGCCACTGTATCGGGCTTGGTGAGTCGGTCGATTTATGATCCAGACACCACCGCTGCAACTGATTTTCATGGTTGTGTCTATTACCGGGAGTTTGAACAACACGATTTATCCCGCTATTTTATCGATACGATCTTGTTTTGCGTTGAACAGATCTGGCGTGTAGGATTTGCGACTTTTGAAGTTTGCTCTCAGGATCGGCTACAATTACAGGAAATATCCCAGGCATTGTTGCAGTGGATTACCGAACATTATGAGATTGCTCAGCATAATTACATCAAACCCGGCATTGGCGAAGCGACGCGTGTTTTATTGCGACGTGAAGCACGGGTGTTGTTGTTACAGGATATTGATTGTGAAGCCACGCTACATTTGCGCTGGCTGGCTAAATCCCGCGCCATTCCAATCGATATTTTTCCAGAGCTGCCTTACCGGGCAGTGGCGCTAATTAAAGAGATGCAATTATGAATACAGCACCGAAAGTATTTTCACCGTGGTGTTTAGGCGCGTCTTTATATATGCCTGCACATCGGCTAGACCTGATGGATTGCGCCAATGGCGAAAAATTGTCTGACTTGCGTTCGATGATTTTTTGTACCGAAGATGCAGTATTGCATACTGAAGTTGATAGCAGCTTGCGTCATTTGGGCCTTTGTTTACAGGGTTTTAGGGATACGCCGCAACGCTTTCGGTTTATTCGTGCGAGAAATCCTGAAATCCTGGCGCGTTTACTGGAATTGCCTGCTATCGAAAAAATCGATGGCTTTGTACTACCCAAATTTAATACAGACGTTTTTCACGCTTACTTCGATCAATTGCAGGGCTCTCATTTCAAAGTCATGCCGACTCTGGAAACGCGCGATGTGTTTGATGTCGGTGCAATGCGCGAGTTACGTCAGGGTTTGGCTCAGGACGGTATTTTTGAGCAAATCTTAATGCTCAGAATAGGTGGTAACGACTTGCTTAATCTTTTAGGCATCAGACGCCCCAGGCAAATGACCTTATATGAAACTCCGTTGGGTCATGTCATTGCGCAACTGGTCACTACGTTTAAGCCTTACGGCTTTTCCTTATCGGCACCTGTGTTTGAGTATCTGGAAGATACCACCACCCTGCAAAAGGAGATAAGACTGGATCTGGCACATGGTCTTATTGGCAAGACCGCTATTCATCCCGCGCAGATTGCGCTCATTGAAGCCATGTACGGTGTTGAACGGGAAGAATACGAAATGGCACTCAGCCTGGGTAAAAGTTCGTCACCGGCGGTGTTCAGAATGCACGATGCGATGTGTGAAGTGGCAACGCATCAGCAATGGGGGCAAGATATTTTAAATAGATGGCAATGTTACGGTGATAGGCAGTCGCTTGCCTTGCCGGCGTATACCGAAATGTCTGTTTAAAAGGCAAAACTTTAAAAAAACCAATCACAACAATACTTAATCTTCAGGAGAGCACCATGAGTTTCGATAATTTTCTTAGTCAATTAAAAAGCAAAGCCAATGAATTAAAAACAGAGGCTTTAAAGTACAAAAACAAAGATTTTTTAAATGCAGCAATGGCGGGTTCCGCTCTGGTAGCCATGGCCGATGGCAGCGTTAGTTCGGAAGAAAAACAAAAAATGATCAAATTTATCGAAAGCCACGATGCGCTGTCGATTTTTACCACCAGTGATGTGATCAAAGCTTTTCAGGATTTTGTCGGTCAGCTTGAGTTCGATAAAGACATCGGCGAAGCCAAAGCTTTTGAAGCCTTGGGCAAGATGAAGTCAAATGAACAAGCCTCGCGTTTGTTGGTTCGCATGATCATCGGCATTGCCTCTTCGGATGGCAATTTTGATGATAGCGAAAAGAAGGTTGCTATCAGA
>SESD01000577.1_pt1 | contig 22638 bp, 17 predicted proteins | sample 3171411 | NCBI WGS metagenome assembly SESD01 (sample SAMN06051880, study PRJNA518727) | freshwater metagenome | biome: subpolar coniferous forest; feature: holomictic lake; material: water; isolation source: holomictic Lake 442, 16.5 m depth | place: Canada: near Kenora, Ontario | collected...
AAACGGCAAGCTCAGAGTTAATAAAAACAATCCGGCAATACGATTAAATATTGAACCCAGGCCTTTATTAAAGGTGGTGGTTTTTAAATCAGCAAGTAAAAATGTATCGCTGATTTTAAGAATTGCCTCATTATCGACACGAATCAGATCATTGCCTCGAACGATGGCGTTCCGCAATTCAACTAATTCACCAATATAACTATGCGGCAAGATAACTGAGGACTCAATGGTAACCCGACTATCAATGATAACGTTATCACCAATAACAACTTCTCCTGTCAGTTCAACGGAAGGATGTAAATGACAATTTGAGCCAATCAAGGCAATACCTTGCTTCAAGTTTTGCGGATAAGCTTCGGTATTGCGACCTTGAGTCATTCCCAACGCGGTTTGGCGACCTGGAATCAACAAAGTATCAAGTCGTCCTGCCGCAGCATCAAGATTGGTCTGATGAAATGCGGCCAGCGAATCAATCCTGGCAACACTGCCTTTCATGTCCACCGTTGTTTTGGCGAACGCTATTGGCTTTAAGTCAGTCCAGTTTAAAGTTTCGATATCAACATCAACCGTATCGCGGCACAGCAACATATAAGCATTTTCTCGACCATACAACGCTTGAACGCTAGGGGCTGTCAGTAATTCTGACTGGTGTAAAAAATCTTTGACAGATCCGCTTCGGATAACATCACCACGCATCATTAAAAAAGGTGATACCGGCTGGTTTTGCAGCTTGGACAGTTCCTGCAAGGTTGACTCTTCGCCACGACTGGTACTGAATGTTAACGTCATGCCCCAACGCTCACCGTTGCCCAATAGCTCTTTAACCTGATCTGCAAACGGAGAAAGAATAATGTGTGCTTGCCGTACCCCTGCATCTACCAAGGCTTCCAGAGTATGTTCCAGAATCAGTTTTCCGGCTACCGGCAATAAAGCCACGCAGGTTTGATCGGTTAGCGGCAATAATTCCTGGCCTTTGCGATCAGCAAAAATTATGACATCCATCAGTATGCTCCACGGCTTAATAATACGGCCGGAATAGTTCGTAGTAACAGGTTAAGATCAAGCAACAAAGACTGGGATTGTATGTATTCAACATCCAACTTTACTTGTTGCGGAAAGGGTATATCAGAACGCCCGGAAACTTGCCAGATACAGGTAATACCCGGTATGACTTCCAGACGTTGACGATCTTGTAACGAGTATTGATTTACTTCGGAAGGTAACGCGGGACGCGGGCCAACCAGTGACATATCGCCTTTAAACACATTCCACAACTGCGGCAGTTCATCAATGGAAGCCTTACGGATAAATCGACCAATCGGGATGATGCGAGGATCATTTTTCATTTTAAAAATAACGCCGCCGGTCATTTCATTTTGCGCCATCATTTCTTTTAAGCGGATATCGGCATCCGGATACATTGAACGAAATTTCCACATGGTAAACAATTTACCCCAGCTACCAACACGGGTTTGTTTATAAAAAACCGGCCCGGGGGAACTTAAATAAATCAGCACCATGATGATTAAAAACACCGGCATCAATACAATCAACAATATAACAGACGCAACTACATCAATGATTCGTTTAACCAGATAAGCGCCCTGAACCACGGTTAACCATAGCAAACGCTTTAACTGTAAACGAAAAGAAACATGGCTTTTAAAAAAGTTGACGCGACTATAACGGTTCAATAATTCTCTTTGTAATTCCTGACTTGTTTGTTTGTCAGGAGTATTGCTGGGTGTAACCTCAGGTTTAGGGCCTTGCTGTCTTTGTAACCAAACCCGATAAAGAAACAAGGGGTTACCAATGATATAACGTTTCCACATTCGGCCAGGTTCCTGTATTAAGCGCCAGGTCCATTCCAGACCGATTTCACGCAACCAAACCGGTGCCCTGGCTATACGTCCCGAATAATAATCGAATAAACCGCCAATGCCCAAACAGACTGTAGCCTGTATTTGTTCAAGGTTACGCGCCAGCCATAACTCCTGTTTGGGAGCGCCAAATCCTACCAGGAGAATATCGGCGTTAGATTTATTAATGGCTTCAATAACCTGAGTTTCCTGTTCGCTGTCAAAAAAACCGTCATGAACACCGGCGATTAACAGCTCTGGATAGCGTTCCTGCATGGCCGAAGCCGCGAGTTCCGCAACTCCGGGCAAGCCACCCAATAAAAACAAGCGATGACCCGCCTGAGCTGCACGTTCGCACAAACGCGGAAACATGTCGGTACCATTAATGTTGGCCAACAACGATTCATTGAGCATTCGACAGCCAATGTTAATTCCAATTCCATCCGGCAGAACGCGTTCAGCTGTTTGTAAAACTTCGCGATAAGCTTGATGCGTATAGGCAATGTTAAGACAGTCAGGGTTAACAAAAGCCAGCAAGGCCTTTTGTTTTTGCCGGATGCGTTGTTCGATCCAGTCCAGTGCTTCAGCCATGGTGGTATTGACGATGTCAACGCCCCAAAAATGTAAAATTGGCGGTGCCGGTCTGGGCTCATTGCCGCCCAAAACTGAACCGAACACACCGCGCAGACTGACGCCGACATGTTCTTTGGCGGTTGCGCTGTAATAAAACTCATGATCGGTCGCCAGTTCATCATCGTATGCCAAACCGATTTTCTTTCTGAGAGTATACGGGGAAATGACCCCCGGCCTGACCCCAAACCTGAACAACGCTTGCGCGGGCAGTCCTGACAATTCTTCAGGTGAAATCGCCCGAGGGCCTGCCCAGGCCAAATCTCCGCGCAAGACATTCAATAACACCGCAAACTCTTTGCCAGGCTTGGAACCGGCAAAGCTTAAGCGCTCAAACTCCTGTTGAAAATACCCTAACTGTATTTCCCGTCTAAAAACCAAACCGGTCTGGGTGTAAGCAAGCAAGCCACGGAGAAATAATAAAGGTAACAAAAACAATAGCAGTGACAGACTGGTCAGCAGGTCGAAAATTCGTGGCAAAGCAGACTGCGCAAGGTACAGCCAAGGCATAAATAATCTGACATAAGTTGGTTTGGGACGTTGGCCTAATGGTCCGGGTATTGTGGAGATTGACTTAGTCATTGCTGTTTATGTTCATGGTTTGGTAGAACGCGGTTTAATTTGCGCGGGAACGCCAACCGCCAGCGAACTGGCCGGAACATCTTGTAGCACAACGGCATTGGCGCCAATTACAGCATCATCACCGATATGAATTGCACCTAAAATTTTGGCACCGGCACCTATATCCACGCGATTGCCAATCACCGGTGCTCCGGTGATGCCGGTACGTTTTAAGCCAATAGTAACGCCATTGCGGATAATCACATCATCGCCGATTACCGTGTCGCCGCTAATAATGATGCCGCCAAAATGTTCAATTATTAAGCGTCGCCCAACCTGCACTTCGCAAGGCAAATCAATGCCGGTTAAAATTTGCGACAGCAACTTGAGGATTTTATAAACAAAAGAAAAAGGCAAGCGTAGCCAGCGTTGTTCAATCGTGTAACGCCAGCGTCCAAAACGATACACCAGCATCACTCCCAAACCTTGCCGGCTTAAATCACCGTCATAAGTTCGCCAGTCTTCGCGAATATGTTCAAACATGGGCTTTACCAAGGTTGAGGCGGCGACTCAAGTCCGCCCTTTGTTGCTTGCCAGGCTTGTTGCCAGAGTTGCACAATATGTCTGGATTCAGCGGCTTTGGCAGGCGAACGTGTGGCATTCCGGCTTGCACGTAAACCATGCCAGGCTTGCTCTATGGCTTTTACCAAAGCACTGTAAATCAGACCATGCCATTTACGATAATACAATAACTGACTTTGCATGCGCCAAAGTGTCAGTTGTTTTCCTGAACTTGAAAAAACCAATTCATCAACCGTTTCTGAAGAGGCACCACCAACATGGGTAATCACTAAATCTGGCCAGTAAAAAACTTTAAAACCAGCTTGATGAATGCGTCGACACAGATCTACTTCTTCGTAATAGAGAAAAAATCGGGGATCAAAAAAATCGATTTGATCAATCAAACTTCGGCGCACAATAGCAAATGCACCAGGCACCCAATCAACAGCCGCTGCTTTTAATGGATCGGCCCAGGAGCGATCAAAGCGTCCAAAAAATCGGGACGCCAGATAACGATTGGCCAAACCTGATAACGTTAAACTGTCATTTAAAATGGAAGGAAAGAGCCGTGCGGAAGGTTGCCAATTACCTTTAGTATCTTGTAGCAGTCCGCCGCCCATACCTGCTTCAGCATTGCCTTCCATGTGACTTAAGGCTCTTTCGAGCGTATCGGGTAGTAAGTGCGCATCGGGATTAAGGAGCACCAGATAACGCCCTGTTGCCTTGCTTAATGCTTCGTTATTGGCATTGCCAAAGCCCAGATTTACTTCGCTGGCAATTAAATTAACCTCCGGATATTCTGTCTGCATAATGGCGACCGAGTCATCGCGGGAAGCGTTATCGACCACAATCACTTCAAAGTCGCCGACTAGGGTTTGTGCCCGCAGACTGTCCAGACAAGAGCGCAATAAGGGTGCGCTGTTGTAAGTTATAATAAAAACGGATAGCGCGGTCATAAGTTCTCCCTATCGGTACGTTGCCAAGTGGCATTTTGACGGCTATTAGACCATAGCTTGGGTAGTAACGTTAATTTCCATAAAATGTAAATAGGCACGCCGGCCAGAATCTTAATGTCCTTTAAACCACCGTCACCCAGAACAATGGCAATTAAAACATGCGCGAACACCAAAACTAATGCCGCCCCCGCATAATATTGCAACATAGCAATCGGTATCAGTAAGGTCAGTGCCAGTAAAACAACATGAAAAGCCAGCGGCAACAACAACAATTCTGCCAGTGGTTCGAGAAGGTTTAACTTGCCACGCAAAACAGCTCTAAATAAAGCGGGAACATGATCGAAAATTAGTCTGAAGCGCCCGCCTTCCCAGCGTGTCCGTTGCACTGCGGCATTGGCATCTTGATTAGGTGCATCTGAATAGACCGTGACAGATTCAAGAAATCGCACCTTAAAACCGGCATTGACCAGGCGTAAGTGGTATTCCATGTCTTCGGCGATAGAACCGGCTTCATAAGGCACGGTTTCAAGAACCCGCCGACTTAAGCCAAAGCCATTTCCTAAAATACCTACCGAGACTTTTAATCTTTCACGACCCAATAACCGTAAGTCGTTAAAAGCCAACCAGGCAAGATGTTGAAGACTGGCCCGGCGCGACTGTTCCGGATTAGCGATACGATAACGACATTGCAGTGCGTCAATGCCCTGAGTAAAGGCATATTGGAAGTCACTGATCAAGGCTTCATCTACCAGGCTGTCTGCATCAATCACTAAAAATCCGTCAAAATTTTCAGCCAACAACATTGTAAACGCATAATCCAGCGCATAACCTTTTCCGCGCTTGACCTCATCGTGGCGCACCAAAACCCGCGCCCCGGCTTTTGCAGCCATGTCGGCGGTGGCATCCTGACAGTTATCGGCAATAACGACCAAAGCACAGCCTGTAGTTTGCTTTAAACTGACCTGCAAATTGGCAAGGCAGGCGCTTATCCCTTCGGCTTCATTATGCGCGGGAATCACCACCGCCAAACGGGGCAAACGGGATTTGTCGAGGGTTCTATCTAAAACCAGGCATTTTTTTGAAGACAAGGCCGCCAGGGTCAAGATTAACAACTCCAGGGTACCGGGCAAAGTTAAAGCGAGTAGTGCTATTTTTGCCAGTAGCATTACCGAAAAAATTAATGTCGTCATAGTCAGTTCAAGCCTTTAGGTATTTAAATAACTGATGTTACAAACATAATTTGTAATCAGTTTTGGTGTCGCTATCGCGACGGTATTTTTGTTCAAAGCCAGCTTTGAACTCCTGTGTGGAGTCCAAAGCTGGCTTTGGCTGCTTCTATATAGTATCGACTCCATCAACTCTGAATAAGCATGACAAATTCAAACGGCTTAAGGGTAATGCTGATGCTATTTTCCTGGGGCATTAGCGATTCTTCTGCGATGCTGACTTCTTCGGCGTGTTCATTACTCGAAAAAGGTGTAGCACTTTTTAATCGTAACACCCGCCAGGCAGTTTTTTGTTGATTGGCAGGATAATGAATCGTTATTTTTTGAGGCTCAGATTTGGCTGATGCAGCGGCGACGGCCCACCCCGTTTGTCTGTGAAAAGCGGTTAAACTAAGTTCTTGGTCAGATCCGGAACTCTTGACGTTATGAACATCCGCCGGCAAAGCCTTATTCAACATCGACATCGCCAAACCGGTGGGTCTTAGACGTTGCGTTTCCCCCAAATCCCGGGTTACGCCCCATAATTTGACCAGTCCCTGAGCGCCCTGGGTTTGTTCGACAAAGGCATCATACTGCGATAATTGATAGATGCATTGCCGTTTGACGCCTAAATTTAAAGCCGTCATCAGGCGTTTTGCCAAGGCAGCGCCGGATGCCGCTCCCGTGGTGGCGCGGTCACGCTGTTCAGGGTCTGCATCACCGCCCGTGGTATGCAGGTTAACTTCATAAACCATCAATTCTTTACCCAGGCTTTGGACAGCCTTAAGTTCTTCAGTGAAAAAATCATCCTGTTTGAATAACGCCGTTAAAGGATCGTCAGTTTTATCGAGTTTAAATAAAAAATAAGGAGCCACCGCTAAAGCCTGCGCGTTTGGCGTGCTCTCCAGCATTTTTAGCGCTGCCCAGGGATTGACATATTGACCGTTAACTATCGTTCTGATTGCCGGGTGTTTATTGGCTCCGGCCAGCAGCTGTTGAAAAGCCCGGGTAGCAGTTTCCCCATGCGCCTTAAACTCCGAAATGCCCGCAGGACGGAAAACAATGTTCCAGTTTTCATTGCCAAACTCAACCAGCACTTCCTTAAAATGAAAAACGTCTATCCGTTTGGCTAAATAGCTTCCCAGTTTTTGGAGCTCTTCATCACCCAGGGTTGGCGGTATGATAAGCCAGGGTTGGGAACCAACGGCCTGTGCCAACTGAAAAAATTCATCGACACTGTAACTGAACAAACTCGAATCACCCGGCCTATAGCGATTGGAGCGTCTCGCGAAAGGATCTGCCAAACGGTTTTCCAGGGTATCGCCTAATTGTCCCTGCCAATCTCTAAGATAACCGGGTTGTAATTGCTTGAGTGCAGTCAGTACTTCAGAACGGAATGCAGTGGGATTGTCTTTGCTGACCGGACCTAATTCAATATCATCCAGCAACACGCGACCCTTATCGCCCTGACTGCTGATCGTTAATTCCAAGGGTGCTGGGGCTCCCTTATCAGTAGCCTTAAAGTTGCGTTCAATGAATTGCCAGTTAGATGTGGCCTGAAAAGTTTCCTGAAAAAAAACCTCGTTAGCGCCATTGACACGGCGAAATCGAACACTGAGTTTTGCGCCCGGTTCAGTTTCCTTGAACCAGAAGCGTAGTCGCCATTCCCCATTTACGACTAATAATTTACCTGAGCGCTCGCCAATGCCATCCAGATAGGACATGACGTCCGCAGGCTTGCCGTTATTCGGTTTTAATGCCAGAGATCGAATACCGGGACTGCCGGGGCGCCGGTCATAACTTTCGACACTGAGTTGTCCGGGTAAAGCTTCTTTTGAAAACCACCATTGTTCGGGTAAGGCAGAATCATTGATTCTTGTCAGACTGACAACATCCCCAGTCGCCAAGGCCGGCGCTTTGCCATGTACCGTAAACCGTGGCCAACCCTGGCTATCGGAGGCCACAGAGTCGAATACCTCGCCTTTTGAACCAGCCTGACGACCGCTGCGTACTTCATATTGAGCGCCAGCCCAGAAACCATCCGGGCGTTTGGTCCAGTTGGTGTCATCCGAAAAACCGCGTTCGTCGGCTGCTTTCACAATAACGATAGCGCGATCGATGATGCCTTCAAAACCGGGGTTTTTAAGAATATTGGCAGGGAATTGCGAAGCGCCCCAGGAAACCCATTCGCCCAGGTTAATGCCAAGTCGGGGGACATTAGTGCTTGCAGGTTTTTCATCTATTTGAAATTCAAGATTGTTTTCAGCGCTTGCCGAATTAAACAACAGGCAGCAAAATATCAAGAACCAAGCGGGAGAACCAAAATGGTTACACATTAAATGGACCACGAACGAAGTTCATAAGCCTTTTTAAATCATCGCAAGGTTTTTGACGTTCATGATTGCAATTAAGCTAATCATAGACCCTCCAAACGCTGAGTCAGTTTTTCAAAAAGATAACGGGTATTTTTAAACAAATCATAATCGGCCAATACTTTGGCTCTACCTGCCTTGCCTAGTTGCGCCCGTAAGGCCGGATTTTGAACCAGCTGTTTAATCGCGTCGGTTAAGCCTTGAGTATCGGAGGCTGCGACCAGCAAACCATCCTCGCCATTATGAATAAGCTCTGGAATACCGGTAATGGCGGTGGTTATGCAGGGTATTTCCATTGCCATCGCTTCCATCAACACCACCGGTAAACCTTCTGCAAAACTGGGCAAAACGAAAATATCGGCGGCCTGGTAATAAGCGAGGATATGATCCTGATCAACTGCACCGGTAAAATCCACCAGCTCGGCAATGCCCAGTGTTTCGGCATAGACTTTCAGGCTTTGTTGATCTGGTCCCATGCCGACCAGTATCAAAGTAACAAAAATGCCTTGCTGGTGTAATTGCGCGATGGCTTCCAATAAAATGGCCTGACCTTTAGCGGCGGTTAAACGACCGACACACAACAAATTACAACTGCCTCTTTGTCTGAGTTTTGGAGCGGGAATAAAACGTTGCGGATCAACGCCCAAACGGCAGATATCAAACTTGGGCCAGGCTTGAACCGGAGAAAGCTTCATAACCTGGCTGCGTGCATAATGACTGATGCAAAAAACAAAGTCGGCCGCTAAAATCTTTTCCGGTAGGTTATAGCCGGCGGCATCATAAAACTCGTCCGGCCCATGAACCGTAAACGAAAAACTGTAACCAAATACCGTTTTAACCAACATTCCGACAGACGCAGCTGGTGTGGCAAAATGCACATGTAAATGAGTGAGTTGCTGCGAGCGCATCCACTGCCCAAGCATTAAAGCCTCGACCAGATAAAAAAAATGAAAAAGCAAACGCTTAATGTCCCAACCGCCCAGTTTAAGCGCATGTTTGAAACCGCACAGCAAACCCAGCGGATTGGAAATCAGCGTTTTACTTAAGGCAACAGCGGCTTTTAAAGGGCCTTGTGACTTGATATAAAATGTGTTTTTAGCTTCAACTCTTTCAACTTCAGTCAGTTTTTCAAACGGACGGTCAGGTAAGTTAATTGAAGCAACAACAATGGACACGTCAAACTGACGCAGCTGTATAACTTCACGCAAAATAAAGGTATGCGAATAAGCCGGATATTGGCTGACTAAATAAGCCAGGCGAGGTTGTTTCATGGTTTTGCGTCCAGTAATTCATGATAAAAAGCCAAGGCACTGGTGATTTTTGCATCCCAGCTATATTCGGCTTCAACGCGACGTCGACCTTCGAGACCGCGAGCGCGCCAAAGTTCAGGTTGTTGGCGCAGGTTTTCAAATTGTTCGATCAAGCCATTAATAACAGCCGCTTTGCCTGTCGCCGGCAATTTAACGCCAATTGCCTCATCGACGATTTCAGCAGGACCGCCAAAATCAATCGCAATCACCGGGCGGGCAACAGCCATTGCTTCCAGCAGCACTGCGCCACCGGATTCACGCACTGAAGGCAGACAAAAAACATGTCCCTTATTTACCTGGGCTGAGACTTCGTTTAACGGCAAATTGCCGGTGAATAAAACTTGTTCAGTGAGACCCAAGGTCATGGTCAGTTGTTCGAGATGGCTTCTCTCCGGACCTTCACCGACGATGGTTAGCTGCACTGGAAAATCCAAGGCTTTGATGGCTTCCAACAACATGGCTACGCCTTTGACCGGAAGTAAACGCCCGACAAAAATAATGCGCAAAGGGTTGCTTGCAGAAGGTTCTGGTGGCCAGGGTGCCGGTTCAAACAAGTTTAGATCAACGCCGTTTTCCAGCATAAAGCGGCATTTGGCATGGTAACGGAAAGGAATGCCCGCCAAGGTTGAGTGTGTTGCGGTCAGTATCAACGCCGCTTTACGCGTCGAACCCACCCACATATCGATTAAGCGGCCAAAATTGCGCACCGGATAAAGCCATTTGGATTCGGCTTTCATGATTTCAGGAAAGGTAGTCGGTGAGGCCAAACCGCCATTCCAGGGACCCAATACCAAGGACACCCCCAATTTATGTAAGCCGGTGGCCGCCAAAGGTGAGACGGGAGTTACCGCATGCACAATATCCCAGGTTTGCCCCTGTTTTATGCGCTTTTGGGTTTCACGAACGGCAAGCCAGTCGTAAACAAAAAAATCCAGCGAGGCGATCAGAAACTTGGGATGTTCGCTACGCGGGAAACATTTTTCGGCAAAACGATATAACGGTCCTGCGAACCATTCGGTATCAATAAACAGGAGGTTGGAATTAGCCAGTGATGCACTTGCTGCAGTTAAAACAGGACGATTTCGCACATGAGTCAACAAGGTTACTTCACAGACGTTGCTGAGGCGGCTATACCATTCCCAACCTATCTGAGACACTGAACCCATGTCCTTGCCGCATTGATAAGCAGAAAGCAACACCCTGATTTTTTTTGAGTCAGCCATCACGAACTCAGAGAGTAGTGTTGTCTGTTATGTTTTCAAAAAAATACTCGCAGCGCAATTTGGTTAACTCATCAGTCGCGGGAGAAAAATTATCGCCTGCAAGCAGATGTCGCCAGGGTAAGTCATTGGTGCGCTCCAAAGAACGCTGGAGATAAGCATCAACAGTACCTATGGCTTTGGCCGGTATGCCACCGACAATGGTATTTGGCGGAACATCACGCGTAACAACAGCACCAGCAGCGACAATGGCATTGGGGCCTATAGTGACATTAGGCATGATAATGGCTCGATGACCAATAAAAACATTATCCAGAATATCAATTTTGCCAACACTGTCCAAAACCAAGCCGGTTTTTCGTTTCAGCATTTGCACGGCACCATCATGTCCGAACAACGTACAACCGGTTAAACTGACATTGTTGCCCAGGCGTACATGTTTGGGATCGGTGATTTCTACATTCATTTGCACCGAGCATTTATCGCCCATTTGATAAAGCACATTATGACGCTTCAGATACTTTGCCCATTCTTCACCCATCGGATTGCAAAATTTGCGATATAGCCAGACAAATCGCCCGGATTCCATAGCATTTTTAGTCAGAAAGGATCGAAATATTCTACGAAATAAAGCCAGCATCATTAAAAACCCGAAAAGTGTTTAACCCAAAGTCAGTCTTTACCGCGCATTTATCGCGGGACATACTTAACAACTTGCTATCTATAATAAGACAACAAATTTATACTTTACCCGAACACCCACGGAAACAACAGAAAAACTCATGACTAAAAAACCGCAAGGCAGTTCTTTTTTTAAAAACACTCTGGCTCAAACGGCCGGTCGACTGCTTTATTTGCTAACGCGAGTTGGTTTGCCTCCGTTGATTTTGCATTTTGTGTCTCTCGAAGAATACGGCTTGTGGTCTACCTGTTTTCTATTAATCAGCTATGTCAGCATGGGTGCGTTCGGGGTTTCCAATGTCTACATCCGCTATGTTGCGGAATACAGCATAAAAGGGCAGTACGGGTCTATTAATGGTCTGGTCAGTACCGGTCTGGTATTAACTTTTATTTTTAGTATTCTGGCCTTGGGCGGTGTTTGGCTGGCCATGCCATTGTTATTAAAAGGTTTCAATGTCGCCCCGGAACTACACGAAACCGCACAGACTCTGATACTGGGTACGCTGGCGACCATGTTACTCGACATGACCTTGGGGGCTTTTGCTTATGTTTTGCATGGACTACAAAAAATCGCCCAACAAACGCTGGTCTGGATTATCAGTTTTTTGCTGGAAACCGCATTGATTGTTACGCTGTTGTTATCCGGTTTTGGCGTGACGTCTTTATTGTGGGCATTTTTTGCCCGCTATATCTTTTCGACCCTGGTTTATGTCATTTTGTGTTATCGCGCCATTCCTGGCTTGCAGATCAGTTTGCGTCTGGTTAAACGGGAGTTTTTCGGTCGCTTTTTGCATTATGGCGGTGTTTTACAAATCTCCGGAATCCTGAGCGTTTTTATGTATTCGATAGAACGAGTCATGGCCGGCTATTTGACCGGTTTGACTGCAATCGCGGTTCTGGATTTGGGACAAAAATTCCCGGTCATGGCCAGTCAGGTATTTTCTTCCATGAATGGCAGTTTTTTACCCGCAATTACTGAAGCGCACAGCCTGGGCAGGCAGCAGGATATTCAAAAACTTTATGCACAGGGAACACGTTATTTAAATCTGTTAAATGGCCTTGCAATGGGCTTTCTCGCACCGTTTGCCGGCTGGTTACTGAACGCCTGGCTGGGTAACAATGATCATTTGACCAACACAGTTACCGTGATGCTTTGTGCCTGTCTGGGCTATCAATTCGATGTCTTGACCGGTCCGCTCTCGGCTTATTACAAAGGCATCAATAAACCGGCGCGCACCTTCACTTATTTGTGGTGGCAAATGCTTTTTATCGTTAGCGGCTTGCTATTAGCATGGCGTTATGTCGAGTTTGACGTGATTATCATCGCCGAAATAGCGATGGTATCGCGGGTTCTCAGTTCTTTGATTTATTTGTATAAAGGCAATTCTCAACTGGACTTTAAACATCGTCAGTTTATTGTCAAGGTATTGTTACCCGGGGCAATTCCATACCTGTGGGGTTATGGCTTGATATCAGCTATTCAACCATGGCTGGCTGAGCTTAACCCCGGACGCTGGGAGCTGATTTTGATTTTGGCGATTGTTGGGGTGTTTTATACGCTGCTGACAGCAAGCTTTTTCTATGCTTTTTTGTGTACTCACGAAGAGCAACAACAAATCAGACAAAAGTTAAGCCGGCGTGGCTAATCATGGTTTAGGTGGAACCTCCACTCTGCGCTCACCAACATGAACAGAATCAGCTCGCTAGATACTGCCAAAGCTTTGGGTATGTTTTTGGTTTACTATGGCCACTTCATTGAGAAACTCTATTATGCAGGATCAAGCGCTGCATTTTTGGAGTTAAAACTCATCTATTCATTTCATGTACCGCTGTTTTTTTTCCTGGCCGGTATTTTTTGGAAGCCTGATCTTTCTTCTTTGTGGTTGATTTTTAACAAAAAATTTAGAACCCGCCTTATGCCTGTTATTTTCTTCGGGCTTATCTCAATACCGTTTTTTTTAATTCTGGATAAATACTCCGTTAAATCCCTTCTTGAAAAAGCCATGCTATACAGACTGGGGCACCCGGAACTTAATTGGGTAACCTGGTTTTTAGTTTGCTTGTTTACTTTAGAGTTACTTATTGCAGTTATTTCAAAAGTCGCACCGATTACCAGCAAGCCAAAAGCGTTAATTTACGCGGCAGTTCTTTTTGTGACCGGTTGGTTATTAGCCAGTAATGCCGATCTGCTTGCTGTGCAAACCGGCGTTCCAAAAAATTTCTGGTTTATTAATGAAGCTTTTACCGCCGGAGGTTTTTATTTGTTGGGTTATTGGGCAAAAGAGTTACTGTTAAAGCCGACTCAGCTTAAGCAGGATAGCTTGGGCGCATTGATCTTTGGTTTGTTATTGCTTGCCACTTTCAATTTGAATAACGGCCCTTTTTCAGACCCACATGCCATCGTGCTGATGAACGCCTCATCGCACGGCAATTATCTGATGTTTGTAATGACTGCGATTTTCGGGATTGCTTTTGTTTTATTTACGACGCGCTGTTTTGGGCTTAAATGTTATCCGATAGATTTTATCGCCAAAAACACTTTGATTTATTTGGGCTTGAACGGGCTTTGTCTGTTTTTTATTGATGTAAAAGTCATCTATAAAATCGCCTATTTCCCTAAAGAGCCCTTATTCATAAATCTTTATGCTCTTGCTTATGTCGTTAGCATTATGCTGTTTTTTATTCCTGTGACCTGGCTAATCAAAAAGTACGTCCCGAAGTGGCTGGTAGCCTGATTTCCAAGTGGTGACTATATTTTTTGTACAAACCCAGGTTTGTACTCCAATCCTTCGACGGTCTCCCTAATGAAACCAAAAGAGCAAAATGGAGCCGGAAAGCAAAAAAATATTCCAGCAAGTTAGTGAGTGAGTGAGTGAGTGAGTGCTCAACAAAATGAAACGCATCAATCGCGTAATGATGCGCCTCCTTGCGTCGGCTGCATTCTATAGCCTGGGGCACCTTACGCGTTGTAGGAAAAGACCTGTTCCAATCTTTTTCACCTTTCGTTTCATTTAAAGATTTTCAGCAATATAGGCGGGATAAAGTCTTTGACAATGTCTTTAATTTTTTGCTTATCCAGCTTAAATTCGGTCAATTTTTCACCGGGGCGTTCCTTAAATACCGTCGTATGTTCTTCGGCTTGCTCTTCTTCGGGTCTGCCAACAGTGTAGTAGTAAAGTGCAACAGAACGTCGGGTGCGGTTCTCGGGACAGGTCAACGGATCTGGATGACCATGCCAGGAAGTTTCGGTAGTTGAAAATAACGCGACACGATTAAAGAGGGGTAATATTTTTACCTCGGCTTTAGTGACATCCTTATCCCAGAATTCCAGAAAACCACCATAGGATTCTTCCCAATTTTCATTAAGATAAACCAAAATATTCAAACGTCTTTCGAGGTTTTTACGCTGGTATTTATTAAAATCAACATGTAACGATAACTTCCCGCCTGGCATAATTTGATGCATGCCGCCGCCGGTCAAATGTGGATCAGGTAGCAAGCCGCTAATCCCGGTCAGTTTTTCAATAAACTCGATAAACATCCCTGAATTCATGATGCTGATTAAGGCTCTTGCATACGGCCCAATATCCGCATCTCCTTTGGAAGCTAATTTTTTTTCAGCCGCCGCTTCAAACTTTTGCCATATTTCTGAATTGGCTTCCGGAAACTCCTCGGCGACTTTAGCCAGAAAGTCTTTTGGAAAAAAATCATCAAAATAAATATGTGGAAATGGCAAAGCCTGTTGATATTTTTCAGAGTTTTCTTCGGCGATTTTCTTTAATTGTTCAATCGAAACGATTTGATTGATGAAATCCAATGGAAATGTCGGGTTATTTTTCATTATGCAATTCCTGTGTTGTTAGTAAGTGGTTAGTTGTTTGACCTGCGTCTACCTTTAAAGGACTTTTTTAAATTTAAACAGTCGGGTATCGATAGCGATTTTGGCTTTGCTCCCACCTTGATCGCCATCCCAGGTGCTGCTACGTAAATACGCATCGGCCAATCCGGTGATCAAAAAGAAAACAGTACAGCTCTGATAAGCCATGGATACGGTAGCGACAGCGATTAAATACATCAGATAAATCGCGGCTAAGGTAAAAGATAACGAGCTGCCTCGGGGTTCGGTAAACGGCCTGGACATGCCGTGCGTTATCAAACGCCCCATCATCACAAAAATAATACCGAGCAACAAACTGACAGCAATGACACCATGGTTTAAATACAACAGCAAAAAATGATTATCGATGGATTCAAAACCATGAATTTCAGGCCATTGCATCAAGCCCCAGCCAAACCATAAATGCTCGCTGGCTTCATCCATGTATTCGGTGACCAGTTCATAGCGATAAGCAGCGGTTTCCTGATTATCATCGACTGCATTTTTACGCCCCACAGACGCATAACTTAAAAATGCGGCCATCAAGGGAACGCCTATAAAGATCATGATCGAAACCACCGCTGTCATTGCCGCTTCACGCTTTTTGGAGCGACCGATGATAGTAATGCCTGCCGCGATAATGCCCGCCAACCATTGGCCTTTACCCAACGTTGAAAAAACGCCGCCCAAAATCATCAAGGTAAACAGTTGAGCTGGACTTAGTTTGGGAACCCAGGCCAAAGCTTTGATTTTTTCCGGCCAGGCATCTGACCATTGCAACCAGCGCTGCAAGCGGTAAGCGGTTGCCATCATAATGCCATCGACCAGACAATGCGCATAAGGGCCAGCGGCACGCGCCAAACCAAACCGAAAAGTAGTCACCCAGCCTTGTCCTTGGCCGGGAAAAAACATGCCCAAATAGGCTTGCCATAAATTATAGCCAAACTTGTTCTCGAATAAGTTAAACACAAAAACCACTGACAGACACAGCACAAAACTTTTTGCAAAATCGTAGCGTAACCCAAACGGCTCAATCAGACTTTTAGCAAACAAGTAGGGGAAAAAGACCGACGTTAATTCATAAAACATTAAGTTTTGCGCATCCGAATAGCCGGAGGCCAAAAACTCGGAGAACGACACCGCAAACGCATAAAAACCAACGACCAAGTCGGTATAGCTAAACTTGTACCCCGGCATTCCCTGCATAATAAACACTGCAAACAAGGCAACCGACGCGGTCTGATTAAAGGTGGGATCAGGCAATCCGGGGGTTATGGCACGATAATAATCGGGCAACAACAGTAACACGGGGATATAACCCCAAATAAAAGCTTTAGTGATAGATTGATTTTTTGCGACGTAATAAACCCATACCCCTGCCAGGTAGGTAATATAAGATAACATATCGTCAGGTTTTAATGACGTGCGCCGGTATGCCAACTGCCACCGCGCCAGCGGGTATGTTTTTGGTCACTACCGCATTTGCGCCGATAACAGCGCCTTCACCGATGGTAACACCGCCTAGAATCGTCACGCCCCGGCCAATCCAGGCATTGCGTTTGATAATAATCGGTTTGCCCTGATGACCGCTATGCCGTACTGAGCTACCAGCAATCACCTGATGATTGGCATCTCTGAGACTGGAATATTCACCAATCATAACGCCGTCTTCAAGGACAATCTCGGCAAAAGAAACGATATGTACGCCACGCGACAACACCACCTCATGACCGATGCTGATAGAACCGCTTTGTTGCGTTTCAAAATAAAGGTCGCGATAAAAATACAGATTCTTACCCAGTTTGATATTTCGGGTGCCATGTAGTTCCGGGGTACTTAAAACCACCACCGAAGCATCAAGCTTACTGCCCAAAGCGCTGTTTAAACGAGCACTGGCCCATAAGCGACCTAGCGAATCGAGCCGATTGCTCAAAGCCGCCAATGGTCGCAACACCGTAACCAAGGTTTTTTTCAGAACCGCGCTCATTTGTATTCAATTAAAGCGTGGTGCTGCTTGCTGAAGCGATGATACCAATAGCTTAATTGTCCGCAGGCTATCGGGATTTGCTGAAAATGTGAATGCACGCCGTACAGCAGCAATGTTAAGGGAGAGGCATTTTTCCAGCGGGCTTTATAAGTAGAACGCACGATTAAAAACGCATAACTCATAAGTAAACCCAGGCCAGGCAAAATAGCGCGGGTCATCAGAGTTAAAACACTCGCGCCTATCAATAACAGTAATAAAACCGTTGCATGCAAGGCATTACGTCGGCATTCGCCAAGCCAGAGCGGAAACGCGGTTGTTTTCATGCGCTGCGAGACTTCGGCGTAAGCATGACCTGCTCGTAAAGCTCGCTTCCAATAAGCCTGAAAGTGGGTCATCGCCAGATCATGGCCGGTCATCGGCTGATCAAGATGCAAAATAACCTTGCCGAGTGCGCGAATCCGCTGACACAGCTCAGGCTCTTCGCCAGCTATTAAATCTTCGCTAAAACCATCGACCTGTTCCAGAACCTCACGACGCATTAAAGCATCGCCGCCGCAAAACTCGGAAACGCCGGCCGGATAAATCCAATCCAGATCCAGTACACGATTATACCAAGAGTTTTCGGGATGAATTTCGCGTCGATGTCCCCAAACCACGGCAATGTTAGCGTCATCCAAAGCTTTCAGGGCATGGTTCAAGAAATCAGCATGCAACAGCGTATCGCCATCCAAAAATAATACATGCGTACCCGTTGACGCACGCCAACCGGCATTTCGACCCAAGGCTGCGGAAGGTCGCTGCGGTGTCACGCGTAACACTGTTGCGCCCAAACTTTCGGCCAGTTCGGGACTGCCATCGCTGGAGGCGGAATCGACATAAATTAACTCGATTTCACCATCAATTGGATTTGCTTGTTGCACCGACTTTAAACACACGGCTAAACGCTGGCCTTCATTGCGCCCGATTACCACTACAGAAACTAACGGTCTGGTCATTATTTCATCACCGGTTGGAAGGCAGCGCGGTAATCCTTCAACCGGACTGCACTGGAATAGCACTCAAGCAGACGTTGCTGAGCCTTGTCTGCAAAATTGTTTAAGTCAGCCGCGCTGGCCGCTTGCAAATAGCTTAATTGCCGGACTAAATCCTGTGCGTCATTCGCCTGAAAATGTAGTCCCGATACGCCCGCCTCAATCAAACCGGCCGCGCCGCCTTCATTGGGCAACAGTACCGGCACTTTTGCCGCCATCGCTTCCAGAATCGCCAAACCAAAAGGTTCGGTCGGACACAGATGTAGCAATAAATCACTGACGGCAAGTTCAGCTTCAACCTGATCGGTAAAGCCTGCAAAAGTGACGTTAGGATGATTCTGCCTGGCGCGTTCGCGTAAGCTTTCCAGTTCCCAACCGGTTCCCAGCACTCGAATTTCAAGTCTGGCCAAGCTTGGGGCAAGATCCAGCGCATCCAAAAACAGATCAATGCGCTTGATTGGATCGATGCGGGAAATAACCAGCACTTTAACGATGCCCCCGGTTTTAAAGCGAGGCCGTTGCGGGGCGTTTGCAATTTGCTGATCGGGAAGAAAGTTCTCCAACACCCTGATTTGCTGAGGGCGCACCCCATGAACGATTAAGCGTAGTTTAACAAATTCCGAAACTGCAACTAACACAATAGGAAAATAATTAAGCCATTTTTTTCGGCCATAACTCAGTCGTTCATCCGTACCGCCATGCACCAAATGTAAATGTACATTCTTGAGTCTGAACCAACAATTCCAAAGCATAAACGCAACGGAATGAGAAACGCCAGTTGCGCAAACCGCAATTTGATCGGTGTCGCGTAACAGGGTCGGCATTTTCCTGAATAAATCCCGGGCACCGAAAAATTCATGGGTTTCAATGTCCAATGCTTTCGCGGCTTCATGCACCGGGCCGGGCGGCGCCACTAATAACGGTTTAAAGCTATCGCGCAAACCGTCCAATGTCACCAAGGCCATGCGTTCAGTGCCATAGAGATTGCCACTGTGTAATAAATAAAGCAGGCGATTTTGTTTCAACATCATGATTTTTTCTTGAAATAATTAGCCAGTAAGCCAACGCCGGCTTTCAGTACCGAGGCATCCACTTTGAGTAAAGAGGCATAATAGCCACCGCCTTTAAAAACCTGTAAACGGGTTACCACAAAACTGACCACATTCGGCCCAATCCGTTCCAGCAACTGTACCGCGCGTTTTAATTCTCCGGGTTTGGTTTGCTGGGCGGCTATTAATAACAGCGTTATATCGCTGATACCGATAAAGAATTCGGTATCAGCAGCAAATAAAACCGGTGCGGCATCCAAAATAACCACAGGGTAAGTTTTTGCTATTTTTGTCAAGGCCGCTTGCAAGCGTTGATGACCAAACAATAAATCCCCGGTTGTCATGCCGATGGCAATACGCTCCGGATATTGGTCATCGGCGGGACTGACCACCTGTGACACCAACAACTCGGCATCATGAATCAAATCCAACAAACCAAAACTCGTATGGTCGCTGACATAGCGCTGATCCTGTTTTAACGGATTAACTTCAACCACGACGGCTCGCTCATCCATGTTTTTATAATCCTTCGCCAAATCCATGGCCAGTGAAGTAACACCGCTTTGATGATTAACCGAAGTCAGCAAAATCAAACCTCCGGCGTGATTATTTTCACGCGCCAAAGCCAAAGCCAAACGTCGTTTTTGATCTGCGATGAGTTTTAGATAGGCGCTTTCCTGAGTCGACTCCAGCAAAGCCACTAACGGTTTATAACCCAGCAGTTTTTCGACTTGTCCTGCCGTTCTAATACGTCGATCCAGCAAGTCGATAATAACAGGCACTGCCAAACCCGAAATCAGACCTAACATGACCATGCTAATCAACAGCTTTTTACGTCCGCCACGTATCGGCATTTCAGGTGATCTTGCCAGGCTTTCCAGACGAATAAAGCCCGGCGCTTTTGATTCCAGCTCAAGAAAACTGATACGATCTTCGACTTGTTTTAATTGTTCATAAAGACTTTTAAGGTCACGATTCAACGCCAAGGCATCGTTGTAATGCGTTGAAAACCAGGAGGCATTTTTCTTTTGCGTGTTAATTTGAGTCAATAAATCCTGCTCAATTTGTCCGGTTAAGGTGACTTTAGAACGTCGCTCCTCGACCAGCATGTGTTTGACTTCCTGGGTTACCTGCTTAATGGCCTCAACCACTTCAGCCTCAATCACTTCGAGTTGTTTCTTAATCTGTTCATGCCCCGGATGTTTGGGATCAAGGCCGGAGATCAGTTTGACCAATTCGCTGCGACGCTCATACATATTGGCTTTTAAACTGTTCAAGCCGGAATCTTTATAAACAATATCAGCCACAACGGCATCCAGCGCCGTGGTGGTCGTTTTTGGGTTTTTGGGATCTTCAAATAACAGCAAACCGGCTTCAGCGGTTATGCGTTCACGTTGCGCTTCCGAATAAGCCAGCTGGCTGCCGGCCAGCAACTGGTCGTAAGGATTAACGGTGCTATCAACAAAAACGGTAACACTTAATTGCTGAGACAGCGCCGCAAGCTCCTTTTTTTTATCAATAATAATGCTCTGCAGCTTGTCGCGTTGATTATATAAAACCTGCACCCGCTCTTTGGATGCATAGATTAATTGTTCTTCGTGGGCATTTTCGATATAGGTTTCGACAACAGTGTTAACGATTTCATCCAGACCTTCCGCCTTATCCGATTCCAAGGCTACCGAAATAAGATAGGTATCGTTAACCGGTTTAATGACCAAAGCCGCTTGCAGGCGTTCCGCTGCCCGGCGCTCGGTTTCCCCGACTTTTTGCCATATAAATCGTTTTTCGCCCATCTTGTTTAAGGCTGCCAGCAGAATGTCGTACCGACCAACAGTACCGGCCTGTTGCTCGCTAAACTGTTTATATTGCTGGTAGGAAGGAATTTCCTGTTCTTTGTTTTCGCTTAAAATATTAGCGACGCGGGGAGCGACATAAATAACGGCGGTTGCCGAATAAAAGGATTTGCCTTTTATCCAGGCCACAGGAATGCCCAATAAAGCAATTACCAAAAACAGGCACAAGCCAATTTTGTAATGTTTTAAGAGACTAACCAGCGGCATTAAAGCACCGGTGGCCACCGCTTCGTCAGCTTTTGGCGCAAGATGGGATTCAGTCATGATTTAAGGTGCCATCGCGCCAATCTGGCCAATGGTAAATAAAGTACCAAAAGGATTGATCTGTTGCATGACATAGCCGAATTGGCTGATGCCATGTCGTGGCACAAAAATAATATCGCCTTCATTGATAGCGACATTCAGTTTTTTCTGCGGCGATAAAATATCGGCCATATCAATTTTCATATTGACATCAGAACCCGGACGAATCAGATGCAACTCGTTAAAATTCCCGTCTTTGGTCATACCGCCCGCCTGACTTAAGGCATCCATAAACGACATTTGTGGCGTTAAACTAAAGACGCCCGGACGATTGACCGCGCCCAGCACAAACACGGAAGTATCTGTTGAATCGGGAATATAAACCACATCGTTACGTTGCAGGGACACATTCAAGGTTGTGTCACCGGTTAACAAACGCGCCAAATCAATCCACAAAATTTTGTCATTTCGGATAATTGCACAGCGCGTTAACACCTGCTCTTTCCTCAACAAAGGCATGCCACCTGCTTGCGCCAAAATGGTCAGTAAATTGGGCGGGGTGTTAAACAGCAATTCACCGGGATTTTCTACCCGACCGATGATGGTAATGCGGTTAGAATTGTAATGGTCGACTCGAACCGTGGTAAAAATATTCAGGTAATAAGGGGAAAGCGCCTTGTTGATCGCTTCTGCGGCTCGTTCGCGGGTCAAATTTCGCACCATGATTGACCCTACCACGGACAAAGAAATTCGACCGTCAGGCCCAATACGTTGCATCCCGGATAATTCCGGACGACCGATCACCTCAATGTTAATATCGTCTCCGTCGAATAACAGATAATCGTCGACCTTTTTGGTTTCTTCTTTAAAGGCTTCAACAGCGCTGGCTTCGGAAATACGTTTGGATCTGTCGGGAGGGGTAAACGATTTTTCGGCGCCTGGCGTAGCGTCAGGGATGATTTCCAAAGCACCGCAGGCAGAAAGCACTAAAGTAATAAATAATAAAATTGAACGATGGAAAATAAGTTGAATCATGGTTACCAGTCTGGGCATTAAGCTAACTTTACAGGTTTTTCCTTTAAAAATGATCATCAAATAGCACTGTTTATGGAATGACAATGGCTTTATTAACAAGAAGCTATAAACGTTTAATTTGAAGAAACTATAAAATCTTATATTTACTTTGACCATAGTAACCTTTTTTAACGATGTATTAATATAAAATTAAGTCCTGACATAGTAT
>SESD01000587.1_pt1 | contig 22449 bp, 14 predicted proteins | sample 3171411 | NCBI WGS metagenome assembly SESD01 (sample SAMN06051880, study PRJNA518727) | freshwater metagenome | biome: subpolar coniferous forest; feature: holomictic lake; material: water; isolation source: holomictic Lake 442, 16.5 m depth | place: Canada: near Kenora, Ontario | collected...
ATTCCGTGATGAAGGTCGTGATGTATTGTTCTTTGTGGATAACATCTATCGCTATACTTTAGCCGGTACAGAAGTATCTGCACTATTAGGTCGTATGCCTTCAGCGGTGGGTTACCAACCAACGCTAGCGGACGAAATGGGCCGCTTACAAGAGCGTATTACATCAACTAAAGCGGGTTCTATTACGTCAATTCAAGCGGTATACGTACCTGCCGATGACTTGACCGATCCATCACCTGCAACTACTTTCCAACATTTGGATTCAACTGTTGTATTGTCACGTGATATTGCTTCTTTAGGTATCTATCCAGCGGTAGATCCACTAGATTCAACATCACGCCAATTAGATCCATTAGTGGTTGGTGAAGAGCACTACAACGTAGCCCGCTCAGTTCAACAAACACTGCAACGTTACAAAGAATTACGCGACATTATTGCTATTTTGGGCATGGATGAATTATCACCAGAAGATAAATTAGCTGTTGGTCGTGCACGTAAAATTCAACGTTTCTTGTCACAACCATTCCACGTAGCTGAAGTATTTACCGGTGCACCAGGTAAATATGTGCCATTAAAAGAAACTATCAAAGGCTTTAAAGCCATTGTTGCAGGTGAGTATGATCACTTACCAGAGCAAGCTTTCTATATGGTAGGGGCAATTGAAGAAGCTGTTGAAAAGGCAAAAACACTTAACTAGTTGAGGGTCGATAGACTTTAGTTATTAGTTAATTGGTTAAGGAAAAAAGATGGCAAATACTGTTCATATTGATGTAGTCAGTGCAGAAGCAAGCATATTCTCAGGTGAAGCTGAGTTTGTGGTTGCACCTGCTAGCGCTGGTGAAGTGGGTATTTATCCAAATCACGCGCCAATGATTTCAACCATCAAACCAGGGGCGCTGCGTATCAAGCAAGCTAATGAGGCGTCAGAAGTATTGATTTATCTCTCTGGTGGATTGCTAGAAGTACAACCAGGTATTATTACAGTGTTGGCAGATACGGCGGTTCGTGGTCACGATCTAGATGAAGCAAAAGCAATGGCAGCAAAAGAGGCCGCTGAAGAGGCATTGAAAAATAGAACTTCAGACGTCAACTATGCAGCAGCACAAGCTGAATTGTCAGAGGCGTTGGCACAGATTCAAACTATTGAACGCTTACGTAAAACAGCACACTAGTCACAAAACAGTGGATTAAAAGCAAAAAAGGCAGCTTAGGCTGCCTTTTTTGTTATACTTTGCCTATAAAAATAAACAATCTTTAAGAGATTAACTAACTAAAAATGAGTAAATTGAATATTGTCATTCTCGCTGCCGGCAAGGGCACACGCATGCATTCAGATACACCTAAGGTGTTGCATGAGATTGGTGCAATGTCTATTTTAGGCCATGTCATCACCTGTGCTAAAATACTTAAGCCAAATAAGATTATCGTTGTTTACGGCTTTGGTGGAGAAACGGTAAAAGACACCTTTCTTGGAGAAAATATTATTTGGGTGAAGCAGGCCGAACAACTGGGCACCGGCCATGCTGTGCAACAAGCGGTAGCCTATTTAGATGATGATGCAAATACACTCATTTTATTGGGTGACGTGCCTTTAGTTGACGCTTTGGACTGTCAAAAATTACTCTCGCAGGCGAGTGACAAATTAGCAATCTTATCTTTTAATAAAGCAGATCCAACCGGCTATGGTCGTATGATACGTGATGCCCATGGTCAAATTAGAGCGATTGTTGAACATAAAGATGCCACTGCGCTGCAGCAAAAAATCATTGAAGTGAATACTGGCATAATGGCGATGCCCAATCAATATCTAGTTAAATGGCTAGCTCAGCTCACTAATGATAATGCCCAAGGTGAGTATTATTTAACAGATATTGTCGCATTTGCAGTACAGCAAGGTGTGTCGGTGGTGGCTGAAATAACAGAAGATGAATGGTCGGTGACAGGTATCAATGCAAAAACTGATTTGGCTAAAATTGAGCGCATCTATCAAACACGTTATGCGCATCAACTATTACTGCAAGGAGTCACCCTTAAAGACCCTGCACGGTTAGATATACGCGGCACACTGAGTTGTGGTCGTGATGTAGAGATTGATGTGAATTGCTTATTTGAAGGTAATGTTCGTTTGGGTGATAAAGTTAAAATCGCTGCCAATTGCGTAATCAAAAATGCTGTTATTGATGCGGGCACGCACATTGCACCATTTACTCATATTGATGATACACAAATAGGTGAAAATGCACGCATAGGACCATTTGCCAGATTAAGACCCGGTACGACACTGGCTGCTCATACGCATGTGGGTAATTTTGTTGAGCTCAAAAATTCACAAGTGGACGTAGGTAGCAAAATCAATCATTTGAGCTATGTAGGTGATGCAACCGTAGGTAAAAACGTGAATATCGGTGCGGGTACCATCACATGCAATTACGATGGTGCTAATAAATTTAGAACAGTAATCGAAGACGATGTGTTTATTGGATCAGATTCACAGTTGGTAGCGCCCGTCACCATAGCTAAGGGCGCGACAATTGGGGCAGGGTCTACTATTACTAAAGATGCACCAGCAGATCAACTGACCTTCTGCCGAGCGAAAGAGCAAAAATCGATAGCGAGTTGGAAGCGACCGGTAAAAATTAAAAAATAGCCGATTAACTTAATCGGTAGTAGTCATTACCTTACAAAAAGAATACGAGAAAGCAATAATATGTGCGGAATAGTCGGTGCAGTAGCTAATAGAAATGTCGTTTCAACTCTCATAGAAGGTTTAAGCCGCTTAGAGTATCGTGGCTATGATTCGGCTGGCATTGCTGTATTAAATAGCAGTGGTATAGAACGTGTGCGTGCAGTTGGTCGTGTGTCTGCAATGACAGAAAAAGCGAATGAATCAAAAATAAGTGGGCAAGTAGGCATAGGCCATACTCGTTGGGCCACCCATGGCGGGGTAACAGAAAGTAACGCACACCCGCATGTCTCAAAAGGTGAAATTGCAGTAGTCCATAACGGAATTATTGAAAATCATGAAGAACAGCGCACCCATTTAAAAAGCCTTGGTTATGACTTCACTTCGCAAACAGACACTGAAGTAATTGCGCATTTAATACATTATTATCATCAAGATTTGTCCTTATTAGCGGCTACTCAAAAAGCAGTGGCTGAATTGACAGGCGCGTTCGCTATTAGTGTGATTTCAGTGAAAGAACCTGAGCACATGATTACGGCGCGCTTAGGTTGCCCATTATTGATAGGCTTGGGAGAGGGAGAAAATTTCATTGCCTCAGACGTATCTGCGGTGTTATCTGTTACTCGTAAAGTGATTTATCTCGAAGATGGCGATGTTGCCGATATACGCCGAGAGGGTGTGAGCATTTTTGGTCGCAATGGTACTGAGGTTGTGCGTAAAATCCACCTAAGTGATGTCTCGCTTGCCAGTATGGAGCTAGGTCCTTACGCGCATTTTATGCAGAAAGAAATTCACGAACAACCACGGGCACTGACAGACACCATTGAGGCGCTCATTGATGACAATCAATTTTCACCAGCTTTGTTCGGTGAAAATGCCAGTGAAATATTTCAGCAAGTAGATAGTATCCTGATACTTGCTGCTGGCACTAGCTACTACGCCGCCCTCACGGCTAAATACTGGCTAGAAAGCATTGCAAAATTACCGACCAATGTGGAAATTTCCAGTGAATATCGCTATCGTGAATCCGTGGCTAATCCAAAACAATTGATTGTGACGATTTCACAATCGGGTGAAACTTTGGATACCATGGAAGCGCTAAAACATGCGAAATCATTAGGACAAAGCCTGACTTTAGCAATCTGTAACGTACAAGAGAGCGCTATTCCAAGGGCTTCTCAATTGGTTTTTTATACGCGTGCAGGGGCGGAAATTGGCGTAGCGTCTACAAAAGCTTTCACCACACAATTAGTTGCTTTGTTTACTTTGGCGGCTACTTTAGCCAAACAACGCGGTTTACTAGATAGAAAAGTGGAGCAGTCATACCTAAGCGCACTGCGCCAATTAGCGGGTAGCGTGCAGCATGCGCTTAATTTAGAACCACAAATTCGTGAATGGGCTAAAAGATTTGCCAATAAACAGCACGCTTTGTTTTTAGGGCGTGGCATACATTATCCAATTGCGTTAGAAGGCGCCCTAAAGCTTAAGGAAATTTCTTATATCCATGCTGAGGCTTACCCTGCTGGCGAACTTAAACATGGACCACTTGCGCTGGTAGATAATGAAATGCCCGTGGTAGTGATAGCACCTAATGATGTGCTGTTAGAAAAAGTAAAATCTAATATGCAAGAGGTGAAAGCGCGCGGAGGCGAATTATTTGTATTTGCTGATGCTGATAGCCACTTTACTGAGTCGGAAGGGGTGCATGTGATTCGTACGCCGCGTCATGTGGGTGTGTTGTCTCCCATTCTGCACACAATTCCTGTGCAGATGTTAGCTTATCATGCTGCTTTGTTAAAAGGCACTGACGTCGATAAGCCAAGAAATTTAGCGAAGAGTGTGACGGTGGAGTAAGTAAAGTTTAGTAAGCGCTTGGCTCTTTCAATATGATAGGTGTGATATCAAAGCTGCCGTTATCATGCCCCACCATAATTTGACCATCTTGTATGGTACAACTAATATTTAAGCCACGCTCTGCAATGCCTGCCAGTTCTTTAGTGTCAGGTAAATTAATCACAGTTAGGTTGTTGGTTTTAAGTAAGGCTTTGCTGTTTTGAGTCCACCACATATCGGCAACTCTTCCACCATAAAGTACAACCACCACTTGCTTGGCGCGTCCGGCTGCTTTACGAATATCACGTTCGGTAGGTAAGCCTACATCCATCCATAGTTCAATTGCACCCGTCAGGTCTTTTTGCCATAAGTCGGGCTCTTCATCATCACTTAAACCTTTGCCAAAAATCAGCGCTTCATTGGCATACATAGAAAAACCTATCAATCTTACCATCACACGTTCGTCAGTTTCTGACGGGTGTTTGGCTAGTGTTAAGGTATGTTGGTGATAATAATTACGATCCATATCCGAAACTTGTAGATCGATTTTATAAATAGTGGATTTGATGGCCATGGTTATATTTTGTATTCTTAGAAGTGCATGCATTATACCTAGATTACCATCGTTACATTTGCGACATACTTGATAGTGAGCAAGCCGCCATACTTTCTGTTAAGCTTTCATTTTTTTATAAGCAATTAACATCATGGCGCAATATGTAATGTCTATGCTCCGCGTGAGCAAAACGGTTCCCCCTAAAAAACAGATTATTAAAGATATTTCACTGTCTTTTTTCCCGGGTGCCAAAATTGGTTTATTGGGCTTGAATGGTTCAGGTAAGTCAACCGTACTTCGCATTATGGCGGGAGTTGATAAAGAGTTTGAAGGTGAAGTGCAGTGGCAACCTAACCTTTCTATTGGCTATTTGCCGCAAGAGCCTCAACTAGATCCGGAAAAGACTGTGCGTGAAGAGGTTGAGTCTGGCATGGGTGAGGTCATGCAGGCGCAAGCTAATTTAGAGGCGGTTTATGCAGCCTATGCTGAGCCAGATGCTGATTTTGATAAGCTGGCTGAATTACAAGCTAAGTATGAAAATATTATTGCCGCCAGTGGTGCAGATTTAGCTACTCAACTTGAGATAGCTGCCGATGCGTTACGCTTACCGCCTTGGGATGCAAAAATAGGCCCATTATCAGGTGGTGAAAAACGTCGAGTAGCCTTGTGCAAATTATTGCTTTCCAAGCCAGATATGCTGTTATTAGATGAGCCGACCAACCATTTGGATGCTGAGTCAGTAGAGTGGTTAGAGCAGTTCTTAGTGAGATTTCCCGGGACTGTGGTCGCTGTTACGCATGATAGATACTTTCTCGATAATGCCGCAGAATGGATTTTAGAGTTAGACCGTGGCCATGGTATTCCTTGGAAAGGTAACTATTCTAGCTGGCTAGATCAAAAACAAGCACGTTTAGCGCTAGAAGAGTCACAAGAGTCTTCACGTCGTAAAGCACTCAATACTGAGTTGGAATGGGTGCGTCAAAACCCTAAAGCTCGCCAAGCTAAGAGTAAATCGCGTATTGCGCGCTATGAAGAACTGGCCAGTGCAGAATACCAAAAACGTAACGAAACTCAGGAGATTTTTATTCCTGCCGGAGAGCGTTTAGGCGATCAGGTCATTGAATTTAATGGGGTGAGTAAAGCTTTTAAAGACCGCTTGCTGATTGATAATCTAAGCTTTACTGTACCCGCTGGTGCTATTGTCGGTATTATCGGGCCAAACGGTGCGGGTAAATCTACATTGTTTAAAATGATTACGGGTAAAGAGCAGCCAGATAGTGGTGAGGTGAAAATTGGTAGCACCGTGAAAATGGCTTATGTCGATCAAAGTCGCGATGCCTTGAGTGATGCTAAAACCGTGTTTGATGAAATATCTGGTGGCTCAGATATTTTAACGGTGGGACGCTATGAAACTCCATCACGCGCGTACATTGGCCGTTTTAATTTTAAAGGGGGTGACCAACAAAAAATCGTTGGCCAACTTTCTGGTGGTGAGCGTGGGCGCTTACATTTAGCTAAAACACTCATTTCTGGCGGCAATGTGTTGTTGCTAGATGAACCTTCAAATGACTTAGATGTAGAAACCTTACGTGCACTAGAAGATGCATTGCTAGAGTTTGCTGGTTGTGTATTGGTGATTTCACATGATCGATGGTTTTTAGACCGTATCGCCACTCACATTTTGGCGGCAGAAGGTGAGTCACAGTGGACATTCTTTAATGGCAATTATCAGGAATACGAAGCCGATAAACGTAAACGTTTGGGTGAAGAAGGTGCTAAACCGAAACGCATCCGATATAAACCAATCACCAGGTAAGTGAATGGCATGTGAGTTTAATGGAGTATGTCCATTTTGGTTGGCCGTGATTCCCGTATAAAAAGCTTTTAGCCATTAAAGCCAATCCCAGTTTAATCTGGGTTTATAAGGCGCTTTTTTCATGGCAAAATCCCACAAAAATGGTGGTATAAAACGCATGAATTTCGCTACCCAGCCCATTTGCCATGGAATGACTACAAAGCGACGTTTCTGCTCAATCGCTCGTACAAATTTCACAGCGGCAACATCAGCATCCATTAAAAAAGGCATTTTGTACGCATTTACATCTGTCATGGGTGTACGAATATAGCCAGGCGCAATAGTCGTCACCGCAATATTGCTAGCTGCCATTTCGACCCGTAAACTTTCTAAATAGCTAATCGCTGCCGCCTTGCTTGCACTATAAGCGCCTGCACCAGGCAATCCACGTATGCCTGCTACACTTGCAATGCCAACTAACTGCCCATGACCTATTGCGCGCATGGCCGCGATGAATGGCTGAAAAGTATGCACCAAGCCCATTAAGTTAATATCCATCACAGCTTGAAATGCAGCAATGTCTTCCTCATGTTCGGTGAGCGTTCCACGGCTAACGCCAGCGCAGGCAATCACTACATCCGGTGCGCCATGTTGTTGCATAAAGTGCTCAGCCGCAGTCGCAAGTGCTGTCTTGTTACGCACGTCCAGTGGATAACTAATACATTGAATTTGATATAAATTTTCTAATGTAGACTTGAGATTTTGTAAGTGCTCACTACGTCTAGAAACTAGTCCTATTATTGTATTATTGTTGGCATACCGCTTCGCATATTCTGTAGCGATTGCGGCTCCGATGCCGCTAGATGCGCCAGTGATAAAAATCTTCATGAGTGATGCCTTCTCTGAATTTCAATTGGATAATGAAATATTATAGGCGTAAAAAACCCGTTTTTACCAAGAGATAAAAACGGGTTCAATTAGGAGCGTCTGAAGTTATTTAGTATAAAAATTACTAATGAAATATATTTTTCATGAAAGATTTAACCCCTATTAACCTCCCAGTTACTTTTTTGCTGAATTAGTTTTATCCGCGCGAATGTTACCCACAATATAATCTACGGTTTTGAGAGCTTGTTCGTTACCACCGGCCATCGTGCTTGAGGTGATGAATTGACCGTTAATGATAAAGCTAGGTACACCAGTTGCACCTGTCGCACGGAAGAATTGTGCAGCTTGGTTTAATTTGTTGTTCATAGAAAATGATTTGAATGCAGCATCTACTTTGCTCTTATCTAAACCACTTTTTTTAGTCATCCAATCAATAGCAGCTACTTCGTTGGTGGGGTCTAGTACTTTTTCTTTATGAATAGCATCAAACAAAGCAGTGTGTAACTTATCTGATAATTTCAAATCGTCCATAGCATAGAAAGCTTTTGCCATCGGCGCCCAAGCAGGTTGAGGTAGGCCAGGCATGCGTTTGAACACTACATCTGCAGGCAATTTCTTGACCCAAGCGTTGAGTAGTGGATCCATGTGATAGCAATGGATACAGCCATACCAAAACACCTCAGTCACTTCAATTTTATTTGGGTTGTCAGAGGGTATGACTTGCAGTGTTTTATCAAAATCCTTACCGATTTGTGGATCTGCTGCTAATACATTGAAAGAGGCTAATAACATTAGTGCGCTCAACATTTTTTTCATGTTTAACTTCCTTTTAACGAAATCTAAATTTGATGGATACGAATTGATATACTTTACTTGTAATGAAACGTATGACTTTTATTTTGGCTGACAATTCACAATATAATAAATGCCGGCTTGTAATGATTGTTATGGATTGTCGATATTAACTTTAATTAAATCGGCTTTAAAACCATTTTTAACTAAATCATTTTTAGTTTTATTAATCTGATCTAAATTGCTCAGTGGTCCAACGCGTACACGATGCCATACGCCTTTATCTGGAATGGTCGCGGTTTGTACGATAGCTTCAAAGCCTTGGAGCGCTAATTTAGCTTTCATGTTATCGGCTTCTTCACCGGTCTGAAATGCGCCTACTTGTAAAAAATAACTTGTTAGTACTGCTGGTTCTGGTGCATCTTCTTTAATTTTTATTTCTTCTTCTTTGCTGACCTTGCTCTCGCTACCAGGCAAAATCGTGTAAAAATCAAAGCGAGTTTCTTCATTATTAGTTGGATTTTCAGCAGAAGTTAACTTGTCAGCATTAGCATTAGCTTCATCAGCGGTAGCTTTGTCTTTCATTTTCTCTGCCACTGACTTTGATACTTCAGTGCTTGTTTGGTTGGCAAAAGGGCTTTCACCACCTTTAATAAACATGACTACACCTAATGATGTGGCAACACCTAATAAAAACCCAATTAATGACCCTGTTAAAAACGGATTACTCTTACTGGTATTTTTTGATCTTTCAGGGCTGGGTTTGTAATCTCTACTCATCATTAATTCTAATCCTTATTTAATCTGTCTATTACAACGGACTTTGTTGGGCCTTATTGCTGTGCTCCCTACGCCCTCATGTTGCTTTATGTTTAAAATAGATTACATTTTTTCTGGTGCGCTAACACCAAGTAAATATAAGCCATTTTTAAGTACTTGTCGGGTGGCATAAATTAAGCTCAAGCGGGCTATTTTAACTGTTTCATCATCAATTAAAAACTTATATTCATTGTAATAACTATGTAAATCACTGGCTAATTCTTTTAAGTAATTTGCAATAATATGTGGTGCAAGTTCTGTTGCAGCATTAGCTACCGTTTCAGGATAACTGCTTAGACGTTGCATTAGCGATGTTTCATGGGGATTGGTGAGCGACCTTAAGTCTGCATTATTTAAGATTGCAACTTCGCCTGCCCACTGAGCTAATACGCTACAAATTCTAGCGTGCGCATACTGAATATAGAAAACAGGATTGTCATTGGTTTGTGCTCTAGCCAAATCAATATCAAATACCAATTGTGAATCCGAGCGACGTGCCGCTAAGAAATAACGTGTGGCATCGCAACCTACTTCTTCAATCAAATCACGTAAAGTTACATAACTGCCGGCGCGCTTAGAAAGCTTTACTTCTTCGCCCCCGCGCATCACCGTCACCATTTGGTGCAGCACGTAATCTGGCCAGCCTTTTGGAATACCAATATTCAAAGCTTGCAATCCAGCGCGGACGCGGGTGATTGTGCTGTGGTGGTCTGCGCCTTGTTCATTAATAACGCGCACAAAGCCACGGTTCCATTTGTCTGTGTGGTAGGCAATGTCAGGTACAAAGTAAGTGTAACCCCCTTCGCTTTTGCGCATGACTCGGTCTTTATCATCGCTAAAATCAGTGGTTCTTAACCAAAGGGCATTGTCTAGCTCGTAGGTGTGACCGCTGTTAATTAAAGCTTGTACGGTTTGCTCGACTTTGCCATCCGCATACAGTGCGCTTTCTAGTGAAAATACATCAAATTGGATTTGAAATGCCTTCAAATCCAAATCTTGTTCATGTCTTAAATAGGCCACGGCGAAGGTGCGAATCGCTTCATCATTATTTACATCACCATTGGCAGTGACTTTTATGTCATCGGCCACCACAGTTTGTTTGGCTAAATAAGAAGCGGCAATGTCCGCGATATATTCACCACGGTAACCATTTTCAGGAAAACTCGCATCATCAGTTGAAATGCCTTTACAGCGTGCTTTCACTGAGATAGTTAGGTTATCAATTTGTGCGCCTGCATCGTTATAATAAAACTCGCGCGTTACATCCCAGCCATTAGCGTCTAGTAAGCGCGCTATGCAATCGCCTACTGCCGCGCCGCGCCCATGACCTACGTGCAAGGGCCCAGTAGGATTAGCGGATACAAATTCCACTTGAACTTTTTGATGGCCGCCATTATTGCTGCGGCCATATTGCTTGCCAGCCGCTAAAATATCTTTAATGACCGCTTGTTGTGATTGGGCGTTTAGAAAGAAGTTAATGAAACCAGCGCCAGCAATTTCAGTTTTAGCGATATATTCACTATTGGGGAGTGCAGCAATGAGTTGCGCAGCAATTGCACGTGGATTTTGTTTCAGCGGTTTGGCTAGAGCCAACGCTAGGTTAGTCGCAAAATCACCATGTTCGGCAGATTTGGGGCGCTCAAGTAAAATGTTGAATTCTTTACTATCTGGCGCAATAGTTTTTGCGGCAGTAGTTAGTAATTGGGTAAGATGTGCTTTCAAAACTAATTTGTACTTAAGTAAATAATTTAAGAGCGTTATTTTAACCTACTCGTGACCTGTTTTTGTATTTCTTTGAGTCTTTAATGAGATGATATCTAATGGCTATATTCCAATAAGTGCCCACATAAATTGCCTAAATCCATACTAAAAATAGCCTTAGACCTGCCATTAGACCGCTTGTTTGATTACTTAAGCAACGGTGAAGTGACTCAAGTTGGGCAACGTGTGTTAGTGCCTTTTGGCCATCGTAAGCAAATAGGTATTGTGATAGGCAAAACTGACGCGAGTGATGTGGCCGTTGAAAAGCTTAAGACAGTGATACAAGTGTTTGCGGATGAACTACCAATAGATGCGGAAACTTTAAATTTACTAAAATTTAGTGCCGATTATTACCAATATCCGTTTGGCCAAGCATTGTTGTCTGCATTGCCTGTGCGCTTGCGGCAAATTTCCCCTGCGGTATCGCGTAAGCAATATGCCTATAACTTGACAGCTTTAGGACAATTGGCTGATCTTGAGCAACTGCCCACAAGGCAACTCGTCATGCGTCGGATTTTGCTAGCATTACAAACTCATGGAAGATTGACGGAACTGGATTTAGATGCAATTTCGAGTAGTGCGCGTAAGGTGGCAAAACAGTTAGTTGCGGATGGCTGGTTAGTGAGCCAGCAAGTACCAGCCATAATCAAAACTCTAGAAGCAATGATTCCAGTAGCGCCTGAATTAAACGAGGAGCAAACGCTAGCGGTTAATCGCATCACTCAAGAGGCACAAACATACAAAGCTTGGCTATTGCATGGTATTACGGGCAGTGGTAAAACCGAAGTGTACATGCGCTTAATGCAATATGTGCTTGAAAATCAGGATGCCCAAATATTGGTGCTAGTGCCGGAAATTAACTTAACCCCACAATTAGAAGCGCGCTTTAGAAGTCGCTTAGCTAATTTCCCACTGGTCAGTTTACATAGTAATTTGAGTGAGAGTGAACGCTTACATAATTGGCAGCTAGCCCAATCTGGCGCCGCACAAATCATCATCGGTACGCGACTTTCTATTTTTACACCATTACCTAAATTAAAGCTCATCATTATCGATGAAGAGCACGATAGTTCTTATAAGCAACAAGACAGTATGCGTTATCACGCAAGAGATGTTGCGCTGGTGCGAGCAAAACGATTAAATATTCCTGTGGTGTTAGGCTCAGCTACGCCATCACTAGAAAGTTGGCATAATGCTGTTGCCAATCATCAACAAGTCAATAAATATAATTTACTTAGTTTAAATCAGCGGGCAGTATCCGCCGCAAAATTACCACACATTGAATGCATAGATACTACCAAAGTTAATCTGCAATACGGCTTAACGCCTCAACTAATAGCGGCGTTAAAGTTAAGGTTAGCACGCAAAGAGCAAAGCTTACTATTTATTAATCGCCGTGGTTATTCACCCGTTTTATTATGTTCGGCTTGTCATTGGATAGCACCTTGCACTCGGTGCAGTAGCCGATTGGTAGTTCATCTGGGGCAGAAAAAATTACGCTGTCATCATTGCGGACACGAACAAAAAATTCCCCAACAATGCCCAAGTTGTGGAAATGCGGATTTACATCCAACGGGTTACGGTACGCAAAGATTAGAACAAACCCTAGCACAATTACTACCAGCTGCCAGAATTGCCAGAGTAGACCGTGACAGCACGAGCCGAAAAAATGCTTTAGTCGAAATTTTAGATCAGGTACATAAGCAAGAAATAGACATTTTAGTGGGTACGCAAATGCTTGCCAAAGGGCATGATTTTCCTAATTTAACCTTAGTGGGCGTAATTGACACCGATAGTGCACTGCATAGCCCGGATTTTCGTGCAAGTGAACGGCTATTTGCACAGCTAATGCAAGTGTCGGGCCGGGCGGGCCGGGCTGATAAAGCTGGACAAGTCATCATTCAAACTCAGTTTCCAGAGCATGCTTTGTTTAATGCCTTACGCAGCCAAGATTATGTGAGCTACGCTGATGCATTATTGTTAGAGCGTGAGCAAGTGCAGTTTCCGCCCTATGTTTTCACCGCCTTATTGCGAGCTGAAGCGAATAATTTTGAACTTGTACAAAAATTTCTACGCTATGCTTTTGAGCAGGCGCGTAGTTTCAGCAATGATGTATTGGTGTACGACCCGGTACGCCCACAAATGGAGCGTCTAAAAGGCATGGAGCGCGGTCACGTTTTGATGCAAGCAAGTAGCCGGGTAGCGTTGCAGCGGTCACTTAAAAATTTAGTTGGCTTGTTAAGAGCTCATGCTATTGCAGCTAAAGTACGATGGGCTGTGGATGTTAATCCGCTGGAATTTTGATGGGTAGCTGCAAGAGATTTATGGCATTGAATGTCACTAATAATGATGGCACATACGAACAGATTTTAAGCAAAATACAGTAAAATATAACATTAGGCGGGCGTCGTATAATGGTAATACCCTAGCTTCCCAAGCTAGAGCCGTGGGTTCGATTCCCATCGCCCGCTCCACTAATAAAGATAAAATAGACGACATTATGGCCAATCAAGCACCACCTTCAGTATTAACCTTTGCTGGCACAGACCCTAGTGGCGGTGCTGGCTTGCAGGCCGACATTCTGACGTTTGCAAGTATTGGTTGTCACCCACTTTCAGTCGTCACGGCAATCACGGTACAGGATACTCGGGGTGTAGATAGCGTGTTGGCGATGGATGCTGACTGGGTTAATGACCAGGCGCGTGCTATTTTAGAAGATGTTCAGGTATCTGCATTCAAGCTCGGATTATTAGGTTCGGTTGAAAATATCGCGGTTATTGCAGAAATTATGGCAGATTATCCTGATGTCCCCTTGTTAATAGATCCGATTTTAACTTCAGGCCGTGGTGATGATTTAAGCAATGATGACATGATGGATGCAATGGTAGAGATGCTATTCCCACAGGCGACTTTAATTACCCCCAATAGTTTGGAGGCGCGTAGATTTGCTTTTGCTGATGATATTGATGAGGTGGCGCTGACTTCATTGGATGAAAGTGCCGCACGCTTATTGGCTATGGGGAGTGAGTACGTACTAATTACCGGTACGCATGAGCGTACGCTTGAAGTGACAAATACGTTATATGGTGATAATAAGTTGATTAAAGCCTACAAATGGGAGCGCTTACCAGGCAGTTATCATGGCTCTGGTTGTACTCTTACTAGTGCAATTGCAGCCTGCATGGCTCATGGGCTCAGCATGGAAGAAGCTATTGAAGAGGCGCAAGAGTTCACATGGCAAACGCTTAAGAATGGGTTTAGACCTGGCATGGGGCAATTTATCCCTGACCGTATGTTTTGGGCGCGAGATGAGGAAGATGCGGTTGTGAATAGTGGTGATGGTAGCGTTAAGGCACATTAACTTTTCATGATACGTGGTTTATACGCAGTCACCCCTGATGAAGCTGACACTGACCTACTATTAGCCAAAGTAGAGGCGGCGCTACAAGGCGGAATTAGCATGCTGCAATATCGGAACAAGCTTGCTGATCATAAGTTACAAACCCAACAGGCGCGTGCGATTTTGCCATTATGTAGGCAATATCAAGTACCATTTATTATCAACGACTCAGTTAAGCTTTGTTTAACGTTGGATGCAGATGGCGTGCATATAGGCGCAGAAGATGGCAATTTAACAGAAATTCGTGCCAGAATGGGTCAAGATAAAATACTCGGTGCTTCCTGTTATGACCGTTTTGATTTGGCTTTGGCCGCACAGCAAGCGGGGGCCGATTATGTGGCATTTGGCGCTTGCTTTGCTTCCAGCACCAAGCCAAACGCGCCAGTAGCAAACTTAAGCTTATTTGATCAAGCACGAACCCAGTTAACTATTCCGGCTGTGGCCATAGGCGGCATTACGCTAACCAATGCCCCACAAGTCATCGCTGCAGGCGCTGACTCGTTGGCGGTGATTAATGCAATTTTTAATGCAACTGACGTAAAATCTAGTACTGAACAATTTACACAATTATTTAGAGCTCAACCCTAAGGTTTAATTATGACATCTAGCAATCAAACACTTTTTGAAAAATCTCAACAACTTATTCCTGGCGGTGTAAATTCGCCAGTTCGCGCTTTTCGGAGTGTAGGTGGCACGCCGATTTTCTTTAAAAAAGGTTTGGGTTCTAGGTTGTGGGATGTGGACGGTAAAGAATATATTGACTACATTAATTCTTGGGGCCCCATGATAGTCGGCCATGCTCACCCAGAAGTGATTAAAGCGGTACAAGAAGTGGCCGAGAATAGTTTGTCATTTGGTGCTCCCACAGGTTTAGAGCTTGAAATGGCTGAGCTCATTAATAAGTTGGTCCCTAGCATGGAGCAGGTACGGCTTAATAGTAGCGGCACTGAGGCGACCATGAGCGCTATTCGTACAGCGCGAGGCTTTACTGGGCGCGACAAAATTCTAAAATTTGAGGGTTGTTACCATGGCCATTCTGATGGTCTGTTGGTTAAGGCAGGTTCTGGCTTGCTGACTTTTGGTGAGCCAGATTCAGGCGGCGTGCCTGCCAGCGTTGCTGCACATACTTTAACTTTAGAGTACAACAATACGCAGGCACTTAAAGATTTATTTGCCAAGATGGGTGATGAAATTGCCTGTGTGATTATTGAGCCTGTGGTCGGTAATATGAATTTAATTGTGCCACACAAGGAGTTTTTACTAACCTTGCGTGAACTTTGTACCAAACATGGCGCGGTACTGATTTTTGACGAAGTGATGACGGGCTTTAGAGTGCATTTAGGTGGCGCGCAAGCGCTCTATAACATTAAGCCTGATATGACCACCTTGGGTAAAGTAATCGGCGGCGGTTTGCCGGTGGGGGCTTTTGGTGGTCGTAAAGATATCATGCAGTGTTTGGCCCCCGTTGGTAAAGTCTATCAGGCGGGTACGTTATCTGGCAATCCTGTGGCAGTAACGGCCGGATTAAAAACACTAGCATTAATCCAAGCGCCAAATTTTCACGCCAAGTTAGCGGCGCAAACGACAAAATTAGTCGAAGGCTTAAAGGTTGCAGCTATAGAAGCGGGCGTCATTTTTAATGCGCAAAGTGTGGGTGGTATGTTTGGTCTATATTTCTGTGAGCACTGCCCAACCAGCTACCACGAAATGATGCAATCTAACAAAGACCACTTTAATCATTTCTTTCATAGCATGCTAGATAGCGGTATCTATTTAGGCCCTTCGGCGTTTGAAGCAGGTTTTGTTTCTGCGGCGCATAGCGATGAAGATATTGCCTTGACTATAGCGGCAGCGAAAAAAGCTTTCCAATCGTTTTAATTGCTAAGTATTCGTCCTAACCTCTATTTAATGCGTTATTTGTTGAAATATTAAGCAACTTTAGGCTCTATCTTATTGAACAGATAGGCATTTAACGGTAAACTTAAAGGTTCCTCTAAATGTTTTGTGATTAGATAATATGGCATCAGGTTTAAGTAAGTCAATCAACGTCAATTCAAGCAAGCCAGCTAAACAAGGTTTATACAATCCCACTAACGAGCGTGACGCTTGTGGTGTTGGTTTTGTGGCACATATTAAGGGCAAAAAAACCCATGATATTGTACAAAAAGGTTTGGAGTTACTGACCAACCTAACGCACCGTGGTGCAACAGGTTATGATCCAAAATTAGGCGATGGTGCTGGGTTGCTGATGCAAATGCCCGATGCATTTATGCGTAAAGAAGCAGTTAAGCTCGGCATCAATTTGCCAGTTGTAGGTCAATATGCAGTCGGTAATGTATTTTTACCGCAATTGCCTAAAAATCGCCAAGTTTGTGAAGTTCTCATAGGTAAAATCATCGCGGAAGAAAGTCAAACTTTACTTGGCTGGCGTGATACACCCGTTGACAATGGCAATATTGCGCAAGCAGCGCGCGATGTTGAGCCAATGATGCGACAGCTTATTATTGGCGCAAACTCGATAGACCAAAACACCTTTGAGCGAAAATTATTTGTTATCCGTAAGCGGATTGAGCATGCTATCCGTGCGCTAGATTTGCAAGATAAAGCAGCGTTTTATATTCCTTCTTTATCTTCACGTACTATAGTCTACAAGGGCATGTTGCTGGCGAATGAAGTCGGTGTTTATTACAAAGATTTAAATGATGAAACTTTAGTATCAGCTTTGGCGCTGGTGCATCAACGTTTTTCAACAAACACTTTTCCTGCTTGGGATTTAGCCCATCCATTTCGCATGATTGCGCACAACGGTGAAATTAATACCGTCCAAGGCAACGTCAATTGGATGGCGGCACGTCACGAGACCATGAAGTCTAGTGTGATTGGCGAAGATTTAGAAAAACTTTGGCCATTGATTGTCGACGGTCAGTCTGATTCTGCATGTTTTGACAATTGTTTAGAGTTACTTGTGGCGGGTGGCTACTCATTGCCACATGCCATGATGATGTTGATTCCAGAGGCTTGGAGTAATAATTCATTGATGGATCAAGATCGCCGCGCTTTTTACGAATATCATGCTGCATTGATGGAGCCATGGGATGGTCCTGCTGCGGTAGCTTTTACTGACGGGCGGATGATAGGCGCTACTTTAGATCGCAATGGTTTGCGCCCAGCACGCTATCTGGTGACTGAAGATGACTTGGTGATGATGGCGTCAGAAATGGGTGTATTAACATTTCCACAAGAAAAAATTGTAAAAAAATGGCGCTTAGAGCCAGGTAAAATGTTATTGATTGATATGGAGCAAGGCCGAATTATCGGCGATTCTGAGGTTAAAAATACACTTGCAACCGCAAAGCCATATAAGCAATGGCTAGAGAAGACGCGCTACTTTTTGAGCGACATGCCAAAGGTAGAAGGCGGCCTAGAAATGGCGGCTGATCTTTTAGACACGCAGCAAGCTTTTGGTTATACGCAAGAAGACATTAAGTTTGTGCTACAACCTATGGTGGACAATGCCGAAGAAGGTTCAGGCTCTATGGGTAATGATGCGGCATTGCCAGTGTTATCCGTCAAGCCCAAGTTACTTTATAACTACTTTAAACAATTGTTTGCCCAAGTAACTAATCCGCCAATTGATCCGATACGTGAAGAGTTGGTAATGTCTTTGGTAACCTTTATTGGACCAAAACCTAATTTATTGGGTGTTGATGAAGCAACCCCGCCTATGCGTTTGGAAGCAGCTCAGCCAGTTCTAATGTTGGATGAGCTAGAGCAATTAAAGGCAATCGCCACCCTTACACAGAATCAATATAAATCTATAGTGTTAGATATCACTTACCCAGTGGCGCAAGGTAAGGCAGGCATGGCAGCAGCAGTCGCTAGCATTACTAGTGCGGCTCAAAGTGCAGTTCAAAGTGGTTTTAATATTCTCATTCTTTCAGATAGAAATGTAAGTGCTGATCGTTTGGCAATTCCAGCTTTATTGGCATGTTCTGCAACGCATGAATATTTAGTGGGAGCTGGCTTAAGAACTAGCACTGGCTTGGTCATAGATACTGGCTCGGCACGTGAAGTGCATCACTTCGCATTACTAGCAGGCTATGGTGCAGAGGCGGTTTGTCCATGGTTAGCTTTTGAAACAATCAAGCACATGGATGTAAAAGATAGTAAAGAAGCCGCTAAAAAGTTTGTGAAAGCTATTGGCAAGGGCTTGTACAAAGTCATGTCTAAAATGGGTATTTCTACTTATCAATCTTATTGCGGCGCACAAATATTTGAGGCGATTGGTCTTAATAGTGCTTTTGTTAATCAATACTTTACGGGTACAACTACCAATATTGAAGGTATCGGTTTAGATCAAGTCGCTGAAGAAGCCGAGCGTTTGCATATCTCAGCGTTTGGGGATGACCCGGTATTAGCCAAGCATTTAGACGCAGGTGGTGAATATGCATTTAGGGTGCGTGGTGAAGAGCATATGTGGACACCAGATTCGATTGCTAAATTGCAACATGCTACACGTACTAACTCGGCTACTACCTACAAAGAATATGCAAAGTTAATCAATGATCAAACACGTCGTCACATGACCTTGCGTGGATTATTTGAAATTAAGTCAGTCGGTTCCGCCATTCCATTAGAGTCAGTTGAGTCGGCAAAAGAAATTGTAAAGCGCTTTGCCACTGGCGCTATGTCATTAGGTTCGATTTCTACCGAAGCCCATGCCACTTTAGCGATTGCTATGAATCGGATTGGCGGTAAATCTAACACTGGTGAAGGCGGCGAAGATGCTAAACGCTTTATTCCAGTAGCCAGCGCTACCACCATGGCAAAAGTCATAGGTGAGGATGTTATTGTTAAAGATATCGCGTTACAAGCGGGTGATTCTATGCGCTCCAGCATTAAGCAAGTGGCCTCTGGCCGCTTTGGGGTAACAGCTGAGTACTTGGCATCTGCTGATCAGATTCAAATTAAAATGGCGCAAGGTGCAAAGCCGGGTGAAGGCGGCCAATTGCCTGGACATAAGGTCAGTGAATATATTGCCAAGTTGCGTTTTTCAGTACCTGGCGTTGGTTTAATTTCACCACCGCCACATCATGATATTTATTCGATTGAAGATCTTGCGCAGCTGATTCATGACCTCAAAAATGCTAATCCTAAAGCATCCATTTCGGTGAAATTAGTTGCTGAAACAGGCGTAGGCACAGTAGCCGCTGGTGTGGCAAAAGCAAAATCAGATCATATTGTAATTGCAGGTCACGATGGCGGTACTGGCGCATCGCCAATTTCATCAGTGAAGCATGCAGGCGGACCTTGGGAAATTGGCCTTGCTGAAACTCAGCAAACATTGGTTTTAAATCAATTGCGTGGCCGGGTTGTAGTGCAAGTGGATGGTCAAATAAAAACCGGTCGTGATGTAGTCATCGGTGCTTTATTGGGTGCAGATGAGTTTGGTTTTGCAACGGCACCACTCGTGGTTGAAGGCTGCATCATGATGCGTAAATGCCATTTGAATACTTGCCCAGTGGGTGTGGCAACACAAGACCCTGAATTGCGTAAACGTTTTACTGGACAGCCTGAGCACGTGGTGAATTATTTCTTTTTTGTTGCTGAAGAAGTTCGCGAACTGATGGCGGCTATCGGCATAGCAAAGTTTGATGATTTAATTGGCCGCGCTGATTTGCTAGACATGCAAGCGGGTATCGATCATTGGAAAATTAACGGTTTAGATTTCAGTAAAGTATTCCATTTGCCAGATATGCCAGCAGAAGTATCACGTAAAAATAATGACGTGCAAGATCATGGCCTTGTACATGCTTTAGATAACAAGTTAGTGGCTTTAGCTAAACCGGCCTTAGAAGAGGGTAAAAAAGTGGTGTTAGATGTTGCGATTTCTAATACCAATCGTACAGTCGGCACCATGTTGTCTAATCAAATAGCCACCCGTTACGGGAGTGCGGGCTTGCCTGATGACAGCATACAAATTAATTTCACAGGTACCTCTGGTCAAAGCTTTGCGGCTTTCTTAGCTAAAGGCATTACTTTTGAGTTGACTGGTGAAGGCAATGACTATGTAGGTAAAGGCCTATGTGGCGGACGTATTATTATTAAACCGCCAGTTAAATTCCGTGGTTTAGCGCATGAAAACATTATCGTTGGAAACACGGTGATGTATGGCGCTACTACCGGTGAAAGCTACTTCAGAGGCGTGGCAGGGGAGCGTTTCTGTGTACGTAATTCAGGGGCAACCGCAGTAGTTGAAGGCGTAGGTAATCACGGCTGTGAATATATGACGGGTGGTACGGTGGCGGTGTTGGGTCTGACAGGGCAAAACTTTGCCGCAGGCATGAGTGGTGGCGTGGCCTATGTATATGATGAAGACGGCTTATTTGCTAAGCGTTGTAATATGAGTATGGTTGCGTTAGAAAAAGTAGAAGCAGCAGATGCGGCGATAGGTAAAGTACAGCACTTAAATCAACCCGATGAAGTGACGCTTAAAGCGCTGATTGAAAATCATGCAAAGTATACCGGCAGTGTACGCGCTAGTAGTTTATTGGCAGATTGGACCACATCAAGAAGCAAATTTATAAAAGTCATGCCAATTGAATATAAACGTGCGCTGACAGAATTAGCGACAGCTTCAGCAAAACAAGCTGCATAAAAACAGAATTATCGGAAAAGGTTTTTTAGTATGGGTAAAGTAACTGGTTTTATGGAATATAACAGACTGACAGAAGCAAATCTGCCAGTGGTTGACCGTGTTAAAAACTACAAAGAGTTTGTATTACATTTAAGTGATGATCAAGCTAAACAGCAGGGTGCTCGCTGTATGGATTGTGGTATTCCATTTTGTACTAGCGGTTGCCCCGTTAATAACATCATCCCTGATTTTAACGACTTGGTTTATCAGCAAGATTGGAAATCGGCTATTGATGTTTTGCATTCAACCAATAATTTCCCAGAATTCACTGGCCGCATTTGTCCTGCCCCTTGTGAAGCTGCTTGTACTCTAAACATTAATGCTGATGCTGTCGGTATTAAATCTATAGAACATGCGATTATCGATAAAGCCTGGGAGAATGATTGGGTTACACCACAAGTAGCTAGCTATAAAACGGGTAAAAAAGTTGCTATAGTAGGCTCAGGTCCAGCCGGTTTGGCTGCCGCACAACAATTGGCGCGCGTTGGCCACACGGTGGTAGTCTTAGAAAAAAATAGTCGTATTGGTGGTTTATTGCGTTATGGCATTCCTGATTTCAAAATGGAAAAAATACATATTGATAGACGTATGGCGCAGATGCAAGCAGAAGGCGTGGAATTTCGCGTTCATCAGCATGTAGGTGAGAATGTCAAAGCCGATGACTTGTTGGCTGAATTTGATGCAGTGGTACTAGCAGGCGGTGCAGAGCATCCGCGTGACTTGCCAGTGCTTGGTCGAGATTTAGATGGCGTCATGTACGCGATGGACTTTTTAACCCCACAAAATCAAGTGGTTGCTGGTGATGTAGTGCCCAATCAAGTATTGGCAACCAATAAAAATGTCGTGGTGATTGGCGGCGGTGATACAGGGTCGGATTGTGTCGGTACTTCCAATCGTCATGGTGCATTATCTATTACTCAATTTGAGTTGATGCCACAACCACCCGTTCAAGAAGATAAACAATTAGTTTGGCCAAATTGGCCATTAAAAATGCGCACTTCAAGCTCACATGAAGAAGGTGCAAATCGTGATTGGTCTATTACAACCAAAGAACTGATTGGTGAAAATGGCAAAGTGGTAGCGCTAAAAGGTACCAAAGTGGAATGGAAAGATGGAAAAATGCTAGAAGTTTCTGGCACAGAGTTTACCATCAAGGCGGATTTAGTATTGTTAGCTATGGGTTTTGTTTCACCGGTAGAAAAGTTGCTTAAAGCATTCGGTGTGG
>SESD01000589.1_pt1 | contig 22428 bp, 22 predicted proteins | sample 3171411 | NCBI WGS metagenome assembly SESD01 (sample SAMN06051880, study PRJNA518727) | freshwater metagenome | biome: subpolar coniferous forest; feature: holomictic lake; material: water; isolation source: holomictic Lake 442, 16.5 m depth | place: Canada: near Kenora, Ontario | collected...
GTTTTTGTTCATCCGTCGAACAGGTCAAAATTAACGTTCGTCCGTCTAACTTCGACATTTGCGAATCGGGCGGCATGTGTAATGTTGAATCCAACACTACGCGAATCGGTTGCACAATCGGAAAATCAACCCGCGCATTCAACGACGGATTATCAGCCAAAACCGTTCCAATTCCCGTGAGAATCGCCGAACTTTCCGCCCGAAAACGATGCACGTCCGCGCGAGCTTCGGGCGATGAAATCCATTGACTTTCGCCATTCGCCAACGCCGTTTTGCCGTCCAAACTCATTGCAATTTTGCTACGAATAAACGGACGATTTTTGGTCATTCGTAAAATAAAACCGCGATTTAATTTTTCAGCATCGGCGCGTAAAACGTCACAAACAATTTCAATTCCAGCCGCTTTGCAACGTTCCAAACCACGACCAGAAACCAACGGATTCGGGTCTTTCATGGCGACAATCAGCCGTTTAATTCCTGCCGAAATTAGCGCGTCACAACACGGCGGCGTTTTACCATGATGACTACAAGGTTCTAGTGTAACGTAAGCTGTCGCGCCACTTGTATCTTCCGTTGAATTTTTTAAGGCGTTAATTTCAGCGTGTGCTTGTCCTGCCCTTTCGTGAAAACCTTCGCCAATGATTCGCCCGTTTTTTACTAACACACAACCGACACGCGGATTCGGATCAGTAGTAAAACGTCCGCGTTCTGCGAGTTGTAACGCTCGTGCCATAAACTTTAAATCAGTTTTCATAATCAATAATGAGTGGCGCGTGATCAGAAAAACGCTCATCTTTGTAAATACTGACGGCTTTGACTTTATGTTGCAATGACGCGCTGATAATTTGGTAATCAATGCGCCAACCCACATTTTTTGCCCACGCTTGACCACGATTTGACCACCAAGTGTATTGTTCCGCGTCTCGATTTACCAATCGAAACGCATCAAACCATTTATCATCTGAAAACACATTATCAAGCCACGCACGTTCTTCGGGTAAAAAACCTGAGTTCTTTTGGTTGCCACGCCAATTTTTTAAATCAATTGCTTTGTGGGCAATGTTCCAATCGCCACAAATAATTGTGTCACGTCCATTTTTTGAAATTTCGTCTAAATAGGTTTTGAAACGCGTTAAAACAAAAAACTTAAAATTTTGTCGTTCTTCACCTGAAGATCCTGAAGGTAAATACAACGAAATCACGCTTAAATTACCGAATCGTGCTTCTATAAAACGCCCTTCGCGGTCAATATCTTCAATACCTAAACCATAAATAACTTCGTCAGGTTTCGTTTTGCAGTAAAGCGCGACACCGCTGTAGCCTTTCTTTTCGGCATCGTGATAAAAACAATGATAGGGCGCGGGGCAAAAAATGTCTTCTGCTAACTGTGTGAGTTGGGCTTTTGTTTCTTGAATGCACACCACATCGGCATTTTGTGTATTCATCCACGCAAAAAAACCTTTGCGTTCAGCGGCGCGAATTCCGTTTGTATTGGCAGTAATAATACGCATAAAAGTTTGAATCCATTGCGAATTGTGAGTTAAGTCCGTAAAATACGCATTTTTAATATCAACCGCCCGTTGTGGGCAATGCGAAAAATCATGAAACCAGAAATTCATCCTAATTATAAACAAATTACCGTTACTTGTGGTTGCGGTAATACTTTTGTGACCGGTTCTGCGTTGGCTAAAGACTTAAACATCGAAGTTTGCTCTTCTTGCCATCCTTTTTACACAGGAAAACAACGCGTTGTAGACACAGCTGGTCGTGTTGATAAATTCAACAAAAAATTCGCGAGATAATTTTTTATCCACAAAAAAGCCGATACGTTTTTTGCGTATCGGCTTTTTTTATGCGTGGCGTTTTAGTCGTCTTTTGGCTCTTTTGCACGACGCGAAGTTGAACCCATGCGTTTTTTATCTTTATCTCTTGGTTTATTATCGTCGAACTTCAACGTTTTACGACCGTCCGATTTGCTTTCAGATTTACCGCCACCTGATACACTTGAAATGTTCAATAATTGTCCTGCAACACGCACTTTGCGTAATTCGTTTAACAACTCTTTTGGCATTCCTGCGGGTAATTCAACTGTACTGTAATCTTCTTCAATACGAATTCGTGCAATGTGTGCGCCGTCGATTCCCGTTTCATTCGCGATTGCCCCGACGATATTGCCTGGTTTTATGCCATGCGCGTTACCGACTTCAATACGGAAAGTTTCCATTTCGATATTTGATGCACCAAAATCACGTTTTGCAGGACGACGTTCACCACGATCACTTGATTCACGTCTTGGGCGTTCATTTCTGTCGCCACGTCCACGCGAATCATCACGGTCACGACGTGGACGGTCATCACGATCACGTTCTGACACTTTTTTAGGCGGTGACATCAACAATGGTTCATCGCCTTGTACTAATTTTGCTAATGCTGCGCCAATTTCTAAAGCCGTAACATCATGTTCAGTTTCATATTGTTGAATCAATTGAACGAAGAAACTTAATTCTTCCGCTGCTAACGTATCGGTAATGTTTTGTTTAAAACGAGCGATACGTTTGTTGTTAATAATTTCAGTCGATGGCAAGCCCATCTCTTCAATTTTTTGTTTTGTTGCACGTTCGATATTGGCAAGTAATTTACGTTCACGCGGAGCGATGAACAAAATTGCGTCACCTGTACGACCTGCTCGACCTGTACGACCAATACGATGCACATACGATTCGGTGTCGTAAGGAATATCATAATTTAAAACGTGGGTAATTCTGTCCACGTCCAAACCACGCGCTGCAACGTCCGTTGCAATCAAAATATCAAGTTTGCCATTTTTTAAATGGTTAATTGCACGTTCACGCAAGTTTTGCGACATATCACCATTAATCGCTGCCGCTGAATATCCACGCGCTTCTAATTTTTCAGCGAGTTCAATCGTTGCAGTTTTGGTTCGCACGAAAATAATCATGCCGTCGAATGTTTCGGCTTCCAAAATGCGCGTCAACGCATCAAGTTTATGCACGCCGCTTACCAACCAATAACGCTGACGGATATTTTCAGCTGATGCGGTCGTCACTTTAATCGTAACGTGTTCAGGCTTGTTGAGATATTTTTCGGTGATTTTACGAATCACGCTTGGCATTGTTGCAGAAAACAACGCAATCTGACGATTTTCTGGAGTTTGTTCTAAAATCCATTCTACGTCATCAATGAAGCCCATGCGTAACATTTCGTCAGCTTCATCAAGCACCAAAAATTTCAAATTCGTCAATGACAACGTATTTTTTCTCATGTGATCCATCACACGACCAGGCGTACCAACGACAACATGTGCGCCGCGTTTCAATGAACGTAATTGCGTGCTGTAATCTTGACCGCCGTAAATTGGCAAGACATGAAAATCTTTAATGTGTGACGCATAACGCTGAAACGCTTCTGCCACTTGAATTGCTAATTCACGAGTAGGAGCCAAGACTAAAACTTGTGGATCTTTTTGTTTTAAATCAATGCGTGACAAAATTGGCAATGCGAAAGCGGCGGTTTTACCTGTGCCAGTTTGCGCTTGTCCTAAAACGTCTTTGCCATCGAGAATAAATGGGATGGTTTGAGCTTGAATCGGTGACGGCGTTTCGTAACCAACTTCTTTAAGTGATTTAAGTAAAGGTTCAATAATTCCTAAGTCACGGAATGACAATGGAGTTGTTTCTTCAGACATGATTTACCTGTTGTAAATTTTAAGAATGCGCGAGTTGCGCGGGGAGGGTATTTGTTTTGATGTTTGAATTATAACGCATTTACGCAGTAGCGGTTATCTTAAATCCGTTTTAAATTTGATAAGCAATAGAAATGTCTTGTTTTACCTATCATTTATGTGGAGACACCCTGTTTTACAAAAACTAATCAGAAATATCCAAGCGTGACCACGCAGTCAAAACTGCTTTAACAACTGTTGCCAAGGGAATTGCTAAAAATACTCCCCAAAACCCCCACAATCCACCAAAAAATAAAATTGCCACAATAATGGCAAGCGCGTGTAAATTCACAGCTTCTGAAAATAATAATGGTACAAGCAACACGCCGTCCACCGCTTGAATAATGGCGTAAGCAATTACAATCGCCATAAAATCATCGTTCGTTAAACCAAATTGAAAATACGCTACCCCCAAAACGGGAAATGTCACCAATGTTGCGCCAATGTAAGGCAAAATTACCTGTAATCCCATCAACACAGCCAACAATAGCGCGTAATTTAGTCCCATCACAGCATACGTCACATAACTAACAGCACATAAAATCAATACTTCAGCGAATTTCCCGCGCACATAATTACCGATTTGCGTGTCAACTTCATGCCAAACATCAACACTCAAATGACGCTCTTTTGGTAAAAAATGCGTAAACCAAGCCATTAACAACGCTTTATCTTTTAAAAGGAAAAACACCATCATCGGAACTAAAAACAGATAAATCATCGCGCTAATTAATCCCATCACGGAAGCAGCTGAAACCGACAATAGACTTTGGCTGTAACTCAGTAATTCGTTTTGTCCAACGAGGAGAATTTCTTGGATTTTATTTTCAGAAATCAATTTTGGATACAGTTTTGGCAACCGCATAATGCCTGTTTGCGCGTGACTGATAATTTCTGGAATTTGCTGTACAAGTTCCACAGCTTGCTGTGAAATAATTGGAATCAAAATAAATAGCAAAAAAACAAGACTGGTGATAAACAATGAAAACACCAGTATTACCGCTGAAAAACGCGGCATATTGTAATGCTCAGTTTGACGCACAACACCTTCAAGTAAATAAGCGATACCAATGGATACAAAAACGGGCAGTAACAAATCAGACAAAGAATAAATCAGCACAAAACTGACCAATACAATAATTGCCAGTGAAGTTGCTTGAGTATTCGGCAAAAAACGCTTGATTGCTCGACGAGTAAAATGCGAAGGAACAAATTGATTAGACGAATTCATAAATAGCTACTTTAACTGTATAAGTTTAATCAAATAGATTCGCCGATTATCAGCTTTAATCACTTCAAATTTAAAATTATCAACGACCAAATTTTCACCTTTATGCGGCATGTGTTCTAACTGACTGACGACAAAACCACCAATCGTGTCATATTCATCGGTCGCCAATTGAGTGCCGAAATACTCATCGAAATCATCGATAGGCATCAATGCTTTCAGCATATATTCACTTTCGCTACGTTGAAATACATAGTTTTCATCATCTGGATCATCGTGTTCATCTTCAATGTCGCCGACAATTTGCTCTAATACATCCTCAATCGTTACCAATCCTGCGGTTTGCCCGTATTCATCAACCACAATAGTCATGTGATTACCATTAGTACGCGATTCTTTGAGTAATACATTTAAACGTTTGCTTTCTGGCACGATGCTGACCGAACGCATAATATCTTGAACGGTTAGATTTTTGTTTTCAAATACTCGCGCCAACAAATCTTTAGTCAACAACACGCCAATCACTTTGCTTTTATCACCATCAATCACTGGATAGCGCGAATGTCCTGACTCAGTAACAATTGACAAAATACTTTCAAGTGAGGCATCTTTCGATAAAATGGTCATTTGAACACGCGGAATCATAATGTCACGGACACGCATTTGCGAAACTTGCAACACACCTTCAATCATCGAAAGCGCGTCGGTGTCTAAAACGTTTCGGGCTTTGGCTTCACGCAAAACATCTAATAAATCATCAACGTCTTGCGGGTCGCTTGTAAGTAAATGGCTAATTTTTTCAAGCCACGATTTTTGTGGTGTACTGGGAGGATAATCGTCACTCATAATTCAATGTCAGTTTCGTAAGGATTAGGAATTGATAAAGTTTGTAAAAAATTAATTTCTTTGGTTTCCATTTTTTCAGCTTCAGCGTTTTCAATATGGTCATAACCAAGCAAATGCAACGTGCCGTGAATTACAATGTGCGCCCAATGATTGTGCAACGGTTTATTTTGTTCAATTGCTTCACGTTCCAAAACAGGCGCACAAATGACCAAATCACCGAGCAAATTTAATTCGATGCCTTCTGGAACTTCAAACGGAAAACTTAAAATGTTGGTCGCGCCTTTTTTATGACGATAATTTTCATTAAGTTGTGTGGATTCGGATTCGTCTACGATGCGAATTGTAATTTCAAATTCCTCATCTAAATTCGCTAGAACCATATTTACCCACAATTCTAATTGCGCGTCGCTTGGTTGATTTTGGGATTCACAAACACGTTGAATATCGATGATGTTCATTTTTGATTTTTCTCAAAGGCTTCGTAGGCTTCAACAATGCGTTGAACTAATGGATGACGCACCACATCGCGTGCGCTGAAATGCGTAAAACTAATACCTTCAACTTCGGTTAATACTTTTAAAACATGATGCAAACCAGACATTTTTTCTGACGGTAAATCAATTTGGGTAATATCGCCCGTAATCACCGCCGTTGAACCAAAACCTAAGCGTGTTAAAAACATTTTGATTTGTTCGACCGTTGTATTTTGCGCTTCGTCGAGAATTATGAACGCATTATTCAAAGTGCGACCACGCATATAAGCCAGCGGCGCAACTTCAATCACCCCTTTTTCGAGCATTTTTTCAACGCGTTCCAAACCTAGCATTTCATGCAATGCGTCATAAAGTGGGCGTAAATAGGGATCGACTTTTTGCGCCATATCACCAGGTAAAAAACCGAGTTTTTCACCCGCTTCAACGGCTGGACGAACCAAAATAATTTTGCGAACTTGCTCATTTTGCAACGCATGAACTGCACACGCGACGGCTAAATACGTTTTACCCGTTCCCGCAGGACCAATGCCGAAATTGACATCGTGCGACACAATTTTTTGCAAATACCCAATTTGATTCGCGCCACGCCCTTTGATTAAACCCTGTTTCGTTTTAATTACAACAGGCTCAAAAGTTGGAATTTCAGGTTGCAAACTGACTTCAATCGACGCTTCTTGCAACGCCAAATGCACGAGTTCAGGCGTTATAAAATCTTTTTCCGTCGCCGCAAATAATGATTGCATTACCGCGCAACAACCAGCAATTACAGTTTCTTCGCCATCAATTTGAAAATGATTGCCTCGATTGGCAATTTGTACACCTAAACGTTTTTCTAAATGGCGCAAATGTTCGTTTAATTGTCCACAAAAATTGATTAAACGTTCGTTATCTTCTGGCAATAAAACTAAATCAAGTGAACTCATATACCCGCCAAATCAATCATTCGACCACGCAATGAATTTGTGAGCGATTCGGTAATCAAAACATTCACAAATTGTCCCGTTAAACGCGGATGCCCAATGAAATTAACCACGCGGTTATTTTCGGTTCGTCCTTGCATTTGAAGTGGATTTTTCTTTGATTGCCCTTCGACTAAAATCGTTTGCGTTGTGCCAATCATTTTTTCTGCAATCGCATTTGCCATTTCGTTAATTCGATTTTGGAAACGTTCCAAACGTTCTTTTTTCTCGTCAAGTGACACGTTGTCTTCAAATTCTGCCGCTGGCGTTCCTGGTCTCGCGCTGTAAATAAAGCTAAATGACAAATCAAAATTCATTTCGTCAATAAACTGCATCGTTTCTTCAAATTCGACTTCGGTTTCACCTGGGAAACCAATAATAAAATCAGACGATAAACAAATATCAGGACGTACTACACGCAATTTGCGAATAATTTCTTTGTAGTTATCGATAACGTGACCGCGTTTCATCGCTTTTAAAATGGCATTGCTACCACTTTGAACGGGCAAATGGAGATGATTAACAAGCTGTGGAATTTCGGCAAAGGCTTCAATCAATTCGTCAGTAAATTCCATCGGGTGCGAAGTCGTAAAACGCAAACGGTCGATACCTTCGATTGCCGCAACCGCATGAAGTAACAATGAAAAATCGGCGATTTCGCCATCTTCCATTTCACCGCGATACGCATTCACATTTTGCCCCAATAAATTGATTTCCCGCACGCCTTGTTTTGCTAAAACGCGAATTTCAGCTAACACATCTTCAAGCGGGCGGCTGATTTCTTCGCCGCGTGTGTACGGTACAACGCAATAAGTACAGTATTTGCTGCAACCTTCCATGACTGACACAAACGCTTTTACGCCATCCGCTTTCGCTTCGGGCAAATTATCGAATTTTTCAATTTCAGGAAACGAAATATCAACAACGGGTTTATGTTGTGAACGAACTTCATTTAATAATTGCGGCAAACGGTGCAATGTTTGAGGCCCAAAAACCATGTCTACAAATGGCGCACGTTTTTGAATTGCTGCGCCTTCTTGACTTGCCACACAACCGCCTACGCCGATAATCACATCTGGACGCTTGTCTTTGATTTTTCGCCATCTGCCGAGCGCAGAAAATACTTTTTCTTCCGCTTTTTCACGAATTGAACAAGTATTTAAAAGTAAAACATCGGCTAATTTGGGGTCGTCAGTTAATTCAAATCCGTGTGAAGCCTGCAAAACATCGCGCATTTTGTCCGAATCGTATTCGTTCATTTGGCAACCGTTGGTTTGAATATAAAGTTTTTGGGTCATAGTTTTTTAAATGAGAGATTCGAGGTTTAATAAATTATAAATTCTTTCTGTTGCGCCTTGATTTTGAACAACAAAATCTTTGGCATTTGAAATAAGTAAATTCCGTAATTCAGGTTGGTTATAAAGTTCAATAATTTTCGTTTCTAATTCGGCGACATTTTGACATTGAATAGCGGCATTTTCAGCGAGCATTTTTTCAGCAATCAACGCGAAATTTCGCATTTCCAAACCGAATAAAACTGGCGTACCAACGGCAGCGGGTTCCAAAACATTATGCCCACCGATTGGCGTGAAACTCCCGCCAACAAACGCTATATCGGCAGTTGCGTAAAATAATTTTAATTCGCCTAGCGTATTAATTAAAAATACATCCGTTTCATTTTCACACAGTTGATTTGATGTTCGCGTGACAGTTTGTAAATTTAAATTTTTTGCTAAATTTTCAACGGTTGAAAAGCGTTCTGGATGACGTGGTGCAATCGCTAAAATCAATTCAGGAATTTGTTTTTTTAAGTTTTTATAAGCATCGAGTAATAAAATTTCTTCACCATCGTGTGTGCTAGCGGCTAAGAAAACAAAGCGTTTACTGAAAATTTTATTTTTTAAATTTTTACCTTCTAATAAAATTTCAGTTGAAATGGTTGTATCAAATTTGATGTTACCTAAATTTTTAACTTTTTGAGGATTTGCACCGATTTCAATAAAGCGGTTTTTATCTGCTTCTGTTTGCGTCGCAATTTGAGTAATCGCACACAGGCTCGGAACTATAAGGAATGGGATTTTTTGATAACCGTTTACTGATTTTTCTGATAAACGAGCATTGATTAAATACAGGGGAATCTGATTTTTTTTGCAAGCGTGAAAAAGATTTGCCCAGATTTCAGTTTCAACAATCACCGCTATTTTTGGTTTAAACGCATTCAAAAAACGGGCAACCACATCAGGCAAATCGTAAGGCAAATAAACGTGCTGAACGCTATCGCCCAAAACAGCTTGAACTCGCGCGGAACCTGTTGGTGTTGTTGTGGTAATTAAAATGGGAAATTGTGGTTGGCGTGTTTGAATTAAACGAATTAACGGAAAAAGAGCTTCACTTTCACCCACCGAAACCGCGTGAAACCAAATCACATTCTGTACATAAGTCTGTGTATAAAAGCCAAAACGTTCAAAAATGCGTTGTCGATAAGCGGGATTTTTAAGACTGCGCCACCAAAGACGCGAAATAATGAGGGGAATTGCGCTATAAAACAGGAATGAATAGAGGTTTTGCATAATTATTAGCGTCAGGCGCAAAGTAAAAACTTCACGCCTTTCGAGCTGAAATTACGCCTCAGCTGTGATTTTAACTGCACAAACGGCATTAACATCAGCGTGCAAATGAACGTGAACTTCAAAATCACCTAAATGGCGAATTGTGCCATGAGGTAAGCGAATTTCACTTTTATCCACTTGAACGCCTGCTGCTGTAATCGCATCAGCAATTGCGTGTGTACCAATTGAACCAAATAAACGACCTTCGTCGCCTGCTTTGTGTGCAATTGAAATGTGTAATTTGCCTAATGCTTCAGCGCGTGCTTGAGCCGCTGCCAATTTTGCTGCAGCCGCTTTTTCTAATTCAGCGCGACGAACTTCAAATTCAGCAATTTTTTTCGCAGTAGCAACAACTGCTTTATGCTGCGGAATCAAAAAGTTTCTGGCGTAGCCATTTTTAACGCTAACTTTGTCGCCCAAACTGCCTAAATTTGCAATTTTCTCAAGAAGAATTATTTCCATCGTTACCATCCTCGTGGTGTATGTAAAGGTTTTGCGCCGATTTTGACGCACTATATAAATATGATTAACGGTTTTGGTTTATTTGATTTTAAATTTCTGACGCAAATTCAACCATACATCTGCTACACCAATTGTCGCAACTGGAACTAATAAATGCGGAATCAAAAACACGGTCATATAAAAACCAATAACAAGATAACGACCTTGTTTCAATGGTGCGAGTAAACTATGCAGAACAGCCGTTCCCACAAAGGTATAAAGTACAAAAACGAGAATGCTTAAATTCCATGTTAATTCTTCAACTCCGCCTGAACTTAGCATGGCTACACTAATCAAACTAATGCTGCCCATTGCTAAACTTTTAGACGTTGATAAACCTAAGTATTCGGTTTTAAATCCATCTGGATTGTATAATTGTGCTTGCCACCAACGTGCCATAAAAAGTGCCAATATCCAGCCAAATACTGTCCCAGCCGCAATAATACCAGTCATGTAATGTGCGATGATTTCCATCTGTGGTTGCATATCAAGCCCAGTATCGGGTGGCGACATTTGCATTAGCAAACCTTTCCACATTTCAACGGCATCAGGCTTATATAAATAAAAACCAAGAATACCGATGCCACCTAATAACACAGCACTTTCAATTGCTAACGCTAACCGCCGTCCTGCTCTCAGTAAAATCGCAAGTACCCAAATTGGAAGCCATAAAACCACTCCGTAAAGTAACGCAAATTCGACGTTACCAACTAACATACCAAGCGTACCAAGAATTAAAACTGCAATTCCAAAAACCGTTAAACCTTCGTAAGCTCCGAGTCGCAAAGTGACTAACCCTACCGCCGCAGAACTCACTATGCTGATGGGCGGCATAAACAACGACAAAAACGCCAAGCCGATGGTAGCGATAATCGCTTGCCACCGTCCACGCATAATATAGGTTGCTAAGAAGCCCATTTTAAATTTATTTATGTGCGTCGCAGTAAGGCAATAACGCGATGTATCGCGCACGCTTAATCGCGGTGCAGATTTGTCTTTGATATTTCGCTGGAGTGCCAGTGATGCGACTTGGAACAATTTTACCTGTTTCAGTCACATAATCACCTAACAACCCCAAATCTTTATAATCAATTTGAATGCTATTTTCTGCACTACTAAAACTGGAGAATTTTTTACGTCTAATATTGCGTGCCATGTTAATTCCGTAATGAATAGTAAAAAGGATTATTCTGCTGAATCATCAGCATCAAAGTCTTCATCAGAGTCGTCTAAATCGATGATGGGTGCTAAAGCGGCTTCACGAGCAGCAGTTTCTTCACGAATAGCTGCTTCTTTAGCGCGAATTTCAGCAGCTTTATTTTCTTCAGCAGTTGACGTTGCAATAATAGAAGGTTCAACAATGGCTTCTTCTTGTAACAAAATCATGTTACGCAAAATAGCATCATTAAAACGGAATCCTGTTTCAAGTTCACTTAACGCAACTTGGTCGCATTCGACATTCATTAAAATATAATGAGCTTTATGAACTTTTTTAATTGGATAAGCCATCTGACGACGCCCCCAATCTTCTAAGCGGTGAATTTTTCCAGATGTTGCTTCAACGATTGCCTTGTAACGCTCAATCATCGCAGGTACCTGACTACTTTGGTCAGGATGGACTAAAAAGACAATTTCGTAATGTCGCATATTATTTCCTTTTGGTTAAGCCTTCCATCACTATTATAAAAATGGTAAAGCAAGGAGGAGCAGAATGCTCAGTAAAAGAGTGGCGATTATATATATTTTTCAGTTAATTGCAAAACATGGAAACAAAAAACCCAGCACGAGTGCTGGGTTTTTTAAAATCTCTAACAACTAAATAGTTAGCTATTTGTGTTCAATCTTACAAAGAAATTGAACTAGAAACTTTTTGTTTTGTGCCATCTTGGTCATCGATACAACCAGTCAAACCAACAATCATTAATGCTAAAGCTAATACAGAAATTACTTTTTTCATTGTGAAATCCTCCAAGTTATTTTTAATTATTGTCGCGCTAATTTCTAAGCACGGCGCAATTTATACCATGAGTATTTTGCCAATGCAATAACAAAACAACCAAACAATTCATACAAAGTTACAGCACGTTAATATCATTAGGTAGCTCAATTTGAATTGCTTTTTTTTGCCACTGCGCTGAACCAATGATTGTCCACGTTCCCGCCATATTTTTATGCAATAAATCCTGCTCCCAAAGATTCGGCGCATTGATTTTTTTCATTTGAATATGAAATGTAGTTTGATTCAAATCTAATCCTAAATCTTGTCCATAAAAGGCAGTAACTTTCATGATAAATTTCTTCAAACGCCAATTATCAATGTTCGGTGTAACCGCGATATTTGCCCACATTGAATGTATACGCCCCCAATTTGGCGCAAGCATTCGTCCTTGTTCATTTACAAAAGGCAACCATTGTTCTTGTCCATTTTTATCAGTATAAGTAATCGCTAAAATGTGGTCATAACCAGAAAAATGATCATGTAAATAAAGCGCGTGCGGCACAATTCCAACGAATGTCGTTGACCATAAAACCAGCGTATTGCTTACCTGTGTTAATGGAGATAGCAATGGATTATGCAAATTTAAACGATAAACTAACCCATAGTGAATCGTACTATTAAGCTGTAAAAGAAGAAATAAAGTTAAAATTTTGAGCAATTTTCGGGTGAAAACTTTTGGTTTTTTCACAAATGCTTTTTCAAATAGTTGTGTGTACCAAGTATTATTTTCTAAGCGCGTAACAACAAGACACGTTTCATCACAACGAACTCGATTATCCGCAATAGCGCGATATTTTTTTTCTGCTAATGTACGAATAATTGGCAGTGATAAAAAAATTCCAACAAATTTTAAATAGCCCATTTGTTGAAAAGTCTGTGCATAAGTTTGAATACCAGCATAAACATTCCCATTAGAATCGACGGCATATAAATCTTTTAACAAAACATCAGGTGCAATTTTAGCCAATGCAGAATAATTCGCCGCATTATCTTGAGCGTTTTTAAAATCAATCCGTTTAAAAATATCAAAGTGATTCAAAATCAAAACGGTACGATTACAAAGTGGACATTGTTTATCAAAAAATATGGTCAAAGTTGGCTGTTTTGCGACGAAAAAATTACTAATCACCCGCCACCAAGCAAAAGGAATCATCAGCAAATAAAAGCTCAACATCCCCAAGCCAAACGGATAAATGTTAAACGAAAGTGTAATACCCAAATGCAGTGACATTCCAATCAGCAAATAGAAAATACGCGCATGACGCTGCCAAAAGAAAAAGATGAACGTAAATTGAAAAAACAAAATAGTGTAACTAAACGCATTTTCAAACCATTTTTGATTGAGTAAGACAGAAAAATCTAATGCTGAAACATAATAAGGTTGAGTAGCGGGGAGCCATGTTCCTAAACCATTTCGCCAATGTTCAGCAAACATTTTATGAACCGCCGAATCGAAATACAAAAATCCCAAACAAATTGCAACAGGCAAATAATAAGCAAGCACCGTTACAGTGGGTTTCGCGTATTGGCTATAATGTGTAAAGGGTGTACTGAGTTTGTATCGTAAATTATCAAGCGAAAAGGCTCTATCCGCTGGCAAAAATAATAGAAAAAAACCAGCACCAATCATAAACGTATCAAAACCACCATCGAAATCACGTTGCATCGGCGTGAAATTCACAAACAAAATCCACAGTGCATAATTGAGCAACATAGACGTTTGATAGCGATAACCAAACGTGACACATACAGCAATAATTGCCCACAAACATAAGAAAGCGGGAATCATTGGAAATTCAACGTCCAGATATGGAATTGGGTCAAAAATTAAATGATTAAAATACAATAGAAAAAAAATCTCTTGTAATGCAATTAAACCGTATCCGATACGAAATAAACCTAAACCAGTTGCGGGAACTTGTTTAGAAAGTAGCGTCGTTATTTTAGTAGAAAGGTGTTGATACATAGCAGCCTTGAACACATTAAATCAGTGGTAATTTTAGACATAAAAAAAGTCGCAACGATTTCCCGTTGCGACCTTTTTATTAAAGATATTAAATCTTTGTATTTTATTTTTCGTCGTCTGGGTGTGCTGCGAAAACCCATTTCACGAAGAAATAACCGCCCACTACAACAGCCAAACCAATCGTTGCACCTGTTGGTGTTTTTAACATTTCAGTAACGTCTAAAATTGCGCCCATTGCATTCTCCTGTAATTTTTAGTTTTAAATATGCTAGAAACTAGCATAAATGGAAAAGTCATAATACTTTAGAATGCGTGAAAGTCAAGGCTTGTCGAGTTACTTTCACTTGCTAAAACTTAAAGCTACGCATTCAATGATGATATAATTTGAAACGCTACATTTGCATTTAAACGTCAACAGGGGTGGTAAAAATGAAAATAATAAATTGCGTTAAAAACGCATCACTCGCAGCACTCTTATTTACGTCAATGGCTCATGCCGACATGGCGTTAAAAGATAGCAGCGAAATTTTAGGGCATTGGGAAGTGTCAGCCGAATCACTCAAAATTGATGGCGAAAAAAAGCTCATCAAAAGTGCGTGGGATTTCAAAAATGATGGCACACTCACAGCGGTTTCCACAGATTCACTCGGACGCACAAAAGAGATGACTGTTGTGGTCAAATACTCAGTTGAAGACGGCGTGATTAAAAAACAACTTGCGCCAGGTCGTGAAAAATATGAATCTTGCTCGGTGGTACAAAGAGAAGGTTCTGATATGATTTTGAAGTGTACAAACTTGTTTCTTTTCTTAACAAAAAAATAATAACTTAAAGGGTATAAGACAATGATTGGTGCAATTTTTATGATTTTTGTTGCCATCTGGGTTTATCAGTCGGCAGCTAAAGCAAAAGTAGACAAAATGCTTTTTTGGGTAGTTGGCGGTGCAATCACATTTTTCGCTATCCAAGCTCTATTTGTTTATTCAGATGTTTCGATACTTGAATCATTTAGAAGTAGCGAAGGGGGCGCATCGTATGAAGCAGTAAATGGCGCAGACCGCAAAAATGAAGGTGACTTCCAAGGTTTCGGTGGTGTTTTAGAATCACTATTCTTTGAATTGATGCCTCAAGTAGCAGGCTTTTTAGTCGTTGCGTTTTTGCGTAATCGCTTCATGTTGAAAGAAGAACTTAACGCAACAAATTTATTTAGCGGTGTAAAAGAAATGTTTGTTAGCATCAAAGACAGCTTTAAAACCACTGCAAACCAAGAATAAAATCTATTCTAAATTAGGCGCAAATCAAATTTGCGCCTAATTTCAAGACGTAGTGATCACACCACGATTTGCAAAATCCTTCAAAATTTCAAAACCTTTTTCTGCCAAAATTTCAGCTGAAATTATCGGCGTAAATTCTGCCAATTTCGTAAAATAAAAATGTGCCGTTTGTTCAGGCGAACTTTCAATTAATTGTAATAATTGAAACGTCAAAGGTGTAATCTCTAAAAATTGCACGACATCTTCTGCATTTCGATACAGCACCAAAAATGTCGGATTATCACTTTTTAACGGAATAAATTCGTGTGAAATTTTCTGTACTGGAAATTGATACGCTAGCACACACGCCAATGGTGACAGCTTTAACGAACTTGTTTTTAAATTAGTTAATGGCATTTTTGAAAATTCGGTATCACTAATTGATAACGCCATTTCGACCCATTCATAATGAGCTAATTCCATCATAAAAGGGAAATCCGTCAAAACTTTTCGCTCATTTTCTAAATATGCCAAAAATTCTTCGGGAATTTCTAAAAAATGTGGTGTGTGGCAAACGTGATTTTCAAAAAAATCTTGTACCAAATTTATCCAATCTTGTGCGGAAAATAAGCTATTTAAAACAGGAAAATTTGCGATTAAAAAACCATTGATATTATTAAAAAATAACTCACGATACATCGCCATTCGTTCAGGTTTTACGCCTGTTGGAAGTGGTTTTTTTTCAGGATTGCGAATATAAGCAGCAAATGCAGCTTGATGATTTTGAAAACTCATTTTGCCACCGCTTGAAGTTTTTTAATTTGCTGTACTTCGGCAACTAACTCAGAAAGTGGTGGCAAATTGAAATCACGTTCTAACAACGTTGGAAATATACCAAAACGTTGATAAGCGTGTCGTAACAATTCCCAAACGGGGTCAATGATTGGCGCACCGTGCGTATCAACTAGAAAATCTTCGGCTTCTTTGAAATGCCCAGCAATATGCGCGTAAGTAACCCGCTCGACAGGCATCGCATTTAAAAACTCTAACGCATCATAACCATGATTTATGCTATTAACGTAAATGTTATTTACATCGAGTAAAACATCACAATCGGCTTCATTTACAACGGCATTAAAGAATTCAATTTCACTCATTTCCGCACCCGAAAACGTGTAATAAGAGGCATTTTCGATAGCCATTTTTCGCTCTAAAATTTCCTGAACGCGTTTGATTCTAGCTGAAACGTGCTGCACAGCTTCTGCTGTAAAAGGAATTGGCATTAAATCGTACAAATGTCCGTTGTGACTGCAATAACTTAAATGCTCGCTGTAATGTTCAATGCTATGCTTCGCCATAAAATTTTTGATTTGCAAAACCAATGTTTCATCAAGCACATCTGAACTACCAATTGACAGTGATAAACCATGGCAAACAAAACGATTCTTTTCAGTCATTTCGCGCAACTGTTTACCTAATTTCCCTCCAACCGTTATCCAGTTTTCAGGTGCGATTTCGTAAAAATCAACGTCTGTTAATGGTGTTTGTAAGACTTCATTTAAAAATGGACGACGCAGCCCTAAACCTGCGCCTTGAAGAATGGATCGTGCTGCGTTCATGACAATCGACGAAACACAATTTCGGCGGCAACAAATGTTTTTTCTAACGCAGCATCATCATGTGCAGCGGAAACAAAACCTGCTTCAAATGCAGACGGCGCAAGATAAATTCCCTGCTCTAACATTCCATGAAAAAATCGTTTGAAATAATCTTGATTGCACGCCATAACTTGTGCGAATGATGTGATATTTTTATCTTCAGTGAAAAATAAACCAAACATTCCGCCCACTTGATTAGTTGTTAATGGCACACCGTGTTGTTTCGCTAAATTTTTTAATCCATCAAGCAAGCGAGTTGTTTTCGCCGTTAAATCGACATGAAAATTGGGTGCAGCAATCAATTCTAGCGTTTTTAAACCTGCTGCCATTGCGACAGGATTTCCTGATAATGTACCCGCTTGATACACCGAACCAAGTGGCGCAAGGCATTCCATAATATCTCGTCTACCACCAAATGCACCTACGGGCATCCCACCACCAATGATTTTGCCTAACGTCGTTAAATCAGGTTTCACATTATAAAAACCTTGTGCGCCTTGTAAACTGACGCGGAAACCAGTCATCACTTCATCAAAAATTAACACACTACCAAATTCGTCACAAACATCGCGCAATGCTTCTAAAAAACCTTCAACTGGCGGTACGCAATTCATATTTCCCGCAACAGGTTCAACAATAATACAGGCGATTTCTTTGCCGAGTTGCGCGAATAACTCACGCACAGCTGCTTCATCGTTATATGGCAAAGTTAGCGTATCTAAGGCAACTGCCTCAGAAACTCCAGATGAACTCGGCACGCCAAATGTCAACGCGCCTGAACCTGCTTTTACGAGAAGTGCGTCCGAATGTCCGTGATAACACCCCTCGAATTTCACGATTTTGTTACGTCCAGTAAATCCTTTTGCCAATCGAATTGCACTCATCGTGGCTTCTGTGCCAGAACTGACCATGCGTACTAATTCAATCGAAGGGAATAATTCGCACACTCGTTGTGCCATCTGAGTTTCGATTTCAGTTGGCGCACCAAAACTTAATCCTTTTTCAGCAGCAATTTTGACTGCCTCAATTACATCGGGATGCGCGTGTCCTAAAATCATAGGACCCCACGAACCAACATAATCGACATATTCATTGCCTTCGTTGTCGTAAATGTACGCACCTTTTGCACGGTCAATAAAAATCGGCGTGCCACCAACACCACTAAATGAACGTACTGGCGAATTTACACCACCTGGAATAACGTGTTTAGCTTGGTTAAATAATTGAGTTGAAGTTGTCATGAGTTTTACCTATTTCCCCGCATAATAATACTGGATAAAATTATTGTAGTTGAAAAAGAGCAGCTTGGAATTTTAAAAATTTTCAGACTCAACTCGTATAAATTTTTCATCTTAATGCTTATTTTCTAGTTGTGAAGTGTCTCACAGTTTCACACTAAATTAAATCACTGCTCTATTCCCTAACTAATCGCATCATCGCAATATCTTCCAAATAAGTGTAATAGCTCGAACCGTAATAAAAATGCACCGCCCAACCAAAAAAAGCATCTAACGCATAAGGCGACGAAGACCACATTTGATCATTTGGCGTTTCTGGAAAAACAGTTAAATCAATCGCTAAATCTGGTTGCGACGTGTCGATTAAACTGCCTAATTCTTTGATATTTGGTAATCGCCAGTTTTTTTCCGTTAAACGCGCTTCACTTGCTGCACGCTGCAAACTTTCCACCAACATTCCACCAAATGGATAACCGACACACGTTTTACCATTCCATTTCATACCTTCCACACAACGTCGCCACGTTAAGCCCGTTTGAGAATCGAACACTTCGTTACCATTATCTAAAATCACATAATTTTTCGCTGTTGGTTTTTGCGTCGAACTGACTAAACGAATTGCCGCGTTGGTTTTTTTATCTTGTTCAAAAATGCGCCCATCTTCAAAATAAATGCCCCAAACATCATTTTTCGTTTTGGCATAATCGGTTGCTGACCAATAAATTTTGCTGGTCGAATTTGGGAAAAAATTCAAATCGATATTCGGATTTGGCAACGGTACGCTGTAATCCACAATACTTTGCAATTCTTGAATCTGTGGTAATCGCCAATTCGTTTCACCGCACAATTTTTGAGAATTTATGGTTTTGACAAACTTGTCGGTATCGGCAACCGCATAATTTTCAATCGCATTTTTAGGTGTTTTAACCTCCCACAATAAACCCGTGACATTGTCTTTCACACAAGCCCAAACGGGCGCATCAAAAGGCAATTTTTCTCCTTTTGAACTGATTTTAGTAAAACTAAACCCCGCATGACCATCTTTGTCATCGTTATCAAAAAAATCCCGTCCAAATTCAGCATCTTGACGTGGATAACTGCTAATTCCACAACCATTCACATTGAACGCACCATCTGAACAAAACGTAATTCCCGTGTCGTTTAATTGCGATTTTATCGTTTGTTCGTTGACGTTAATTGTTACAGTATCGATTGCCGAAGCGTTTTTATCATCTTTGACGGTTAATTTAAAAATGAGTGATTCGTTTTTTTTAGGGCTTGTAAAAGTGGCTGAAACAGTTTTTGAATCTTGTAAAACGACTTTCGTTCCTTTAGTTTGTAGCCATTGATAGGTTTTAATTACGCCGTCAGCATCTGAACTTTTTGCACCCGAAAGAGTTACGTTGCTTGAAAAATTCACATTTTGATCTTCACCCGCATTCGCAATCGGTTTTTGATTGGCGGCTTCTGCATTTGCGGTTAAACAAACGGCTGTGATAAAAATCGTTTTTTGTAATTTTGATAAAAAAATCATTTTTTTTCCTTTTTTAAAACAAAAAAGGGAACGTTTTACAACGCTCCCTCCTTAAAATTTACAACGAGGGTTTAATGTCCCATCCCTCCCATATTCATACCACCTGTTGATGCTACAGGTTTAGCACCAATCGTAAAGGTTTCAGGTTTAGGTGGCGCGTGTTCTTTCGCCATGCCTTTGGGTGAATTCATAAAACTTTTATCGATTTTATGACACAAATCACAACCGATAATTTGACCTTTTGCGACTTTAATCGATTTACCCATCGCATCTGTTAAAGTGCGATCAACCAAAGTTTTCGATAAGCGTGTTCCTTTGTGATCTGCACCATGACACGCAGCACATTGGTCTTCGCCATCAGGGCCAGGTTTTTGAGCAAAGTCATTATGCCAACCCCCGTTGAATTTACCATTTTGCGTTTTAGCGGTGTTTTTCGCCGCGCCATCCGCTTGGTAATACCATGATTTATCACCGACTGGGTGCATACCATGAGGTCCCGCAAGGAAGGCTTTTTCACTGCTAGAATTCACAACGGTTCCATCTCTCACACCTTGACCAACACCTAAACCGCTTGCACCACCATCAGTAGCCACTAAGCCTGTTTTGAAATCGTCTTTGATGTGACAAACTGAACATTCCGCAACATTGCCGTCGTAACCTTGCAACTGTTTCGACGTTTGGTTGTCGTTAGCGTTCGGGTCTTGGTTAGGCCAAATCGCGTGTGAACCACCATGACAAGTTGAACAATTCAACGCGCCATTGGCACCAGAGCCGTGAACATCAGCACTTTTACGATACAACGCTTGTGACACAGGTACACCGACATATTTCGTTACTGATGGATACGTTGTGATGGTTGGATATTTACCCGTCACTGGATCAATCGGTTTCGTTTTATCTTCGGTAATTGTGGGGGTTAACGTTTTATCTGGAGCCGTAATTGGCTCAAGACGATTTTCTTTGGTCGGCATAACAGCAAAGCGTGCATTCATTGGATTACGACTAAAGCCTGTTTTGTCTGTTGCATCCCATGCTTGGCGCATAACACCTGCACTAAACGCATCACCTTTACCGTCTTTACCCATATTGCCATCACCCATGTGACATGAACCGCAATTCGGTTCATCTAACCAAGGACGACGATAATTAACAGAATCTTTGGTGTAAGCCCCGCCGCCTGTTAAGTTTGAATCGTAACCTTTGTTTGGATAAACATTGCCGACTGCCAACATATCACCGTGACAACTATCACATTTCAAGCCTGCTGTGTGATGAATGTCGCGGTAACTTTTCTCCGTTGCACCTGTGTGACATTTATTACAATTGTCTTCGGTCGCTACTTTTTCACCAACTTTAACAAGTGGTTCACCATTCTTATCCGCTGGGAATAAATCAGGTCGCCAGTTGTTTTTCGTTGCGTCATAAGGCTGAACTGTTGGTTTTGTTAAAGCACCCGTTGCATCTGCTGTTAAAGGCACACCATTATCATCGTTGTGTTGAGAATCCCAACCACGACCACCTAACATTTTAGGGTGTCCGCGTTCATCACGAATTAAATCGCCTTTTTTATGCGCTAAACCGTCCGCGCTTACTGCTGCGCTTACGTCTGCTTTATACACTTGCATTTTTCCGTGGAAAGCATGGAACGCTTTTGAATAATCAGAACGATTTGTTTGGAAGGCACGCGGCACAACGCCTACGTCAAATTTGAGCGCACTTTGATGATGCCCTGAACAAAAATACATCGGTTGAGCGCGTGATTTACCTTTGTCGTCGGCATAACCGTCTGCAAGTTGACTTGAATAACTTGCAGGCCATGATTTACCCGCAGCAGGTGTTGGACCGTAATACACCATGTAATCGTGCATCACGAGCGTGTTAAATAACGCCGCTTTTTCTTGTTCAACCCAAGAATTTCCACCTTCTTCTTCAGGTTCACGGAAATTCAAACGCACTTGCAATTTCCAACTAGCATCAGCTTCAGCAGGTTTTGTTGGGCTAGTTTGCGAAGTAGGTTTGCCATTTGAATCCACTTTTACCCAACGAGATTCTTTAACGCGGTCAGTACGCAAATTGTTTTGATCACGCGGAATATAGTTTTTATTCGCAGGATCATTCACTTCTTTGGCTAAGTTTGTGAATGCAGGGTTATCATCGATTTTGTCATCGAATTTATTATGAACGGCTGGTGGCCAAGGTTTGTTTGGATCGCTGCCTGGCGAGAAACTACCCGCTCCCGTTGCAGCACCTGGACTTTTACCATCAGGCGCAAGTAATTCATCCGTTGACACTGGCATTCGCCAAACATCTTCATCACCCGCAATTTTTCCTTGAGAGTGACATTCGCGGCAACGTGTTTCAGAAGCCGTTGTATAAACAGCATCTGTTTTCGCAACGGTTTTA
>SESD01000590.1_pt1 | contig 22421 bp, 17 predicted proteins | sample 3171411 | NCBI WGS metagenome assembly SESD01 (sample SAMN06051880, study PRJNA518727) | freshwater metagenome | biome: subpolar coniferous forest; feature: holomictic lake; material: water; isolation source: holomictic Lake 442, 16.5 m depth | place: Canada: near Kenora, Ontario | collected...
ATTCCGGGGCGCCGCAGGCGAACCCGGAATCCATGGGGTTCGTCGTGCGGCTGGGAAAACCCAAGCCCATGGATTCACGCTTACGCGGGAATTCCAGCCAGTGCCCGTTTCAGCACACGTCGGCCAGCGGGCCGGGTTTGCCGATGCCAAAGCCCTGCACGTAATCGACGCCCAGTTCCCCGAGCGCGCTCAGCGTGGCGTCGCTCTCGACCGACTCGGCGATGGTCAGCACGCCCATCTTGCGCGCCGTCAGCGTAATGGCGCGTACCCGCGCGACGTCGGCGCGGTTGCCGGGCAGCCCCTGGATGATGCTGCCGTCGATCTTGATGAAGTCAAACTGCATGCCCTGCAAGGGCGCGAACGACACCTTGGTGCTGCCAAAGGCATCCAGCGTGAAGCGGCAGCCCAGCGGACGCAGCGTGCCGATGAAGGCCTGCACCGCCGCGCGCTGCCCGATCAAATCCGGCTCGGTGATTTCAAAATTGATATTACCGCCCGGAAATTTCTGCCGCAGCAGCTCGGCCTTGACGTACAGCGCGAAATTCGGGTCGGCCAGCGTCGCCGAGGACATGTTCACGCAAAACAACGGCAGCGGCCAGTCCGCAGCAATGCGCCGCCGTGCCAGCGCCCAGGCCATGACGTTGCGCACCACCCAGCGGTCGATCTCGCCCATCATGCCGTAATGCTCGGCCACCGGAATAAAACCGCCCGGCGGCACCATGTTGTCCTCTTCCTGCTGCAGGCGCAGCAAGATCTCAAAGCAGCGCAGGTATGGCGCCGCAGCGTCCAGTGCGCGGATGGTCTGGCCGAACAGCACGAAATGATCCTCGCGCAGGGCCGTGACCAGCTGCTCGCGCGGGTCGGCCGAACCGAGCATCTGCCCGGTCAGCGACTCAAGGTACAGCAGTTCGTCGCCCCGGCCCGACCTTAGCACCTGGTCGCCGATATGCGCCGGGGCCGCGGTCGCGGCCACCTCGATCGGCGCCGCGGTATTTGGTGCGATCAGCAGGTAAAACCCGGCCGGGTGTTCGGTCGCGCCCGGAAACGGCAGCATGGCGACACTCAGCGGCATTTCCACGCCCTGTGCATTTCTCCAGGCCGCGTCAAAGCGCGCCTCCATGCCGCCCAGCACCGCGTCGCTGCGCGACTTCACATCCGCGTAGGCGGCTGGTGCCAGCACGTCGTGCAGCAGCAGGTTATGGATCTTGCTTGTGTCACGCCCGATCCAGCCGGCAAAGGCGCGGTTGTGATAGCGGCAGTACTCGATCCGGTCGACAAACAGCAGCATCACCGGCAGCGCATCGTGGATGAAATCGGCGCGCGCCTCGGTCATCTTGAGCGTTTCGGCCAGACGCTGGCGCCGCGTCACCTCCTCGGACAGCGCCTCCTTGGTGCGCAACCATTGTTTGGTGCGCCGCGCGATCAGCCACTGCGCGCGCGACGCCTGGCTGGCCACCGCCAGCACCGCGGCAAACAGCACGCCGCACAGGAACGCGATCCACTGCAAATCGAACAGCGTGAAATAAATCGTGGCGAGCAGCATCGCGCCAAGAATGACGGTCAGGCCGGCGGCCAGCACGTTGCGCAGTTTATTGGTCATTTTTTCCCGCACACCGACCCGCGCCGCACCAGTGGCAGGCCGGGCTCATCGAAAGACCGGGTGCCCGGCTTGATGTAGCCCACCAACTGCAATATTTCCATCGCAAATCCCCGTTTTAGATCGAGACACCGGCTGCGAAGCGCACCTGCGCGGCGAGCCTGCGCCGCCAATGCGGGCCGACGCGGGCGAAGATTAACCCGCTTCGCCCAATCCCCTCATTATTTTTGCCTGTGCGCCCTGAGATAGGCCATGTATTTGCTGTCCTCATGCTCGACATGGCCGGCAAGCCAAGCATACAGGTAAGACAGCACCTCCTCGCCGGAGGCCTTGTGGTGGATCACACGGCCGATCCGGACCGACAGTTCGCCCAGCAGTTTTGAATGCACCGCCTCATGCAGCGCCAGGCCGGGATAGCCGATTTCGAACATGAAGCACTCCTCGCTGGCGAAATGAAACTCGGCATATTTCCTGATCTCATGCATGACCCTGGCAACCGCCTCCGCAGAGCCCTTTTTTTCGATCAAGCCGGCCAGCCTGGAAATGATGTTAACCAGCATGCGATGCTGGGCATCGATGAAATCGTCGCCCACTTCAAAACGCTTATCCCAGGTAAGTTCCATACGCCCTCACTCGACAAAGTGTTCGCAACGGGACCACAAGCGCAGCATCCTGCCGAAGAGCCCCGGCGGCTTGTTTGCGCACACCGCCGCCCAGGCCATTAATACGCCATCCTCGAACCACATATTTGACCTGAATCAAGACTGCCGGCGCCGTAAAGGCGTCAGATGGGCGGACAGGCCAGCGGAACCGGAGACTATGGCACATGTTGCCCGGCCGGGCGCGGTTCCGGGCGGCGAAGCCGATGGTCCAAACTGACCGCCTGAAATCACTTTGGGGGGGATCGCATGAGCGCCACCGCAACCATCCTGCTCGTCGATGATGCGCCGGAGAATATCGTCGTCCTCGCCGAGTTGCTGCGCCCGCTCTATCGCGTGCTCGCCGCCGCCTCCGGCGAGGCCGGGCTGCGTGTCGCCGCCGGCCAGCCCAAGCCCGACCTGATCCTGCTCGACGTGATGATGCCCGGCATGGATGGCTACGCGGTGCTCTCGAAGCTGCAGGCCAGCCCGGCCACGCGCGATATTCCGGTTATTTTCCTCACCGCACTGGCCGCCGCAACCGACGAAGAGCACGGCCTGCAACTGGGCGCGGCCGATTACATCACCAAGCCGATCCAGCCGACGGTGGTGCTGGCGCGCGTGCGCACCCAGCTCGAGGCCAAGCTGGCGCGCGACTGGATGGCCGACCAGAACGCCGCCCTTGAGCAGGAGGTGGCGCGGCGCATGACCGAAAACGACCTTACCCAGCAGGTCAGCATACGTGCGCTGGCCCACCTTGCGGAATTGCGCGATCCGGAAACCGGCAGCCATATCCTGCGCACCGCGGCCTTTGTGCAGCGCCTGGCCGAGGGCATGCGCCAGCACGCGCCGCTCGCCGTCACCCTGAACCAGCACTACATTGACCTGCTGGCCCGTTCGGCGCCGCTGCACGACATCGGCAAGGTCGGCATTCCCGATCACATCCTGTGCAAGGCCGGAGCGCTCACGCCCGAGGAACGGATCATCATGCAAACGCACGCCAAACTGGGCAGTGACGCCATCGCACAGGCCGAGCGCGACATCGAGACGCCGCCGCCGTTTCTGGCCATTGCCAAGCAAATCGCCCACTGGCACCACGAAAAATGGGACGGCAGCGGCTATCCGGACGGCCTGGCCGGCGAGGCCATCCCGTTTGCCGCGCGCCTGATGGCCATTGCCGACGTGTTCGATGCGCTGATCTCACCGCGCATCTACAAGCCGCCGATGACCTTCGCCGAGGCGCGCACCATCATCATTGCCGGACGCGCCAAACATTTTGATCCGGACATGGTCGATGCCTTTGTCGCCGGCTTTGACGACTTTGTCGCCATCGCCCAGCGCCACCGCGAGGCGGGCTGAGCGCCGCGATGAGCCCGCTCCGGTCGAGCTACCGCTGCGCGGCCCGGTCGAGTTTTGCCAGCAAGCGCAGACCGCGTTTTGCGTCGCCGCGCGCCGCGCGAATGCGAAAGCGCGCCTCGGCATCGAACTCGGCCAATGCGGCTATGGAGAACTCCTCGATCAGCTTGTTCATGCTGATGCTGCGCGTCGTGGCAAGGTGCTTGAGCCGCTCGTGCGTATCGTCGGGCATGCGGATGGTGAGGGTAGCCATGTTTTCACTCACGTTTGCCATCTAAAAAAATGATAGCGCATACGCCATCCGTTTTCAGCCGCTTGAGTGTGCGGTGCCGCGCCTCATGAAGCCATCCCTTCTTTCACCAGCCCTTGCCCTGCTCGCCACCCTGTTGGCGGTGTCGGCTTTGCTGGGATGGGTCCTCGATATCGCCGCGCTCAAGCAGGGCCTCGGCTCGAGTGTTGCCATGAATCCGGCCACGGCCGTGTGCCTGGCACTGCTCGGCCTTGAAGCCGTCCGCATGCATGCCATGAACACGCATGCCGCCCTGGCCAAAGCCGGACAACTGGCCATTCTTGTGGTGATCAGCGCCGTTCTTGCCAAGCTCTGCGACCTCCTCTTTGGCACATCCTTCGCCGTCGATCAGCTGCTCTTTGGCGCCGCACTCAAGGCAAATTTGGCCTACCCGAGCCGGATGGCACCCAATACGGCGGCCTGCCTGTTGCTGCTCGGGGTGGCCATGCAATTGATGCGCAGCGGCACGGAAAGTCGCGTACGTACCGCACAGCTGCTTGCCCTGCTGGTCCTGCTGACCGGGTTGCCGGCCCTTGCCGGCAACCTGTTCGGCGCGCGGGAGTTGTCCGGTCCGGCGCAGTACATCCCCATGGCACTCAACACGGCCATCGCCGTCTGTTGCATTGCCGCGAGCATCCTGTCCTCCAGCCGGGAAAAAGGCGTGTTGAAATTTATCCGCTGGCAATCCCTGCAGACCCGGGTGGCGCTGGCTTCAATGATCGTCTCGGTGACCAGCGTATGGACGCTGACGCTCTATTCCAGCGCGGTGTTGCGCGAAGATTTGCAGCGCCAATTGGGCACGCAGCAGTTCTCGACGGTTTCGCTGCTGGCCGAGGAAATCGACCAGGAAACGGGCGACCGTCTGCTCGCGCTTGAAACCATTGCCGCAGAAATCACCCCCGCCATGCTTGCCAATGCGACAGTCCTGCAGAAGCTCCTGCAAGGCCGCCCTATTTTTACCAAACTTTTCAACGCTGGCGTTTTCGCCACCCGCCTCGATGGCATCTCGATCGCCGCCATGCCGCTGGAGGCGCCGCGGCTGGGTGTCGATTACGCGGCAAGAGATTTCATGGTCGCGGCGCTCAAAGAAGGCAAGCGCGCAGTCGGCCAGCCGGTCCTCGGCAAGGTGCTCAAGGTGCCGACCTTCGGCATGGCCGTGCCCATTCGCGATGCCGGGGGCAATACGATCGGCGCGCTGGTCGGCGCAACCAATCTCGCACAGCCCAATTTTCTGAGCAGGATTTCCGGTACCCGCCATGGCGACACCGGCGACTATGTGCTTGTCGCGTCAAAGGATCGCTTGATCGTCACCGGCTCCGACAAAACCCGCATCATGACAACGCTGCCCGCTCCGGGCATCATTCCACAGATCGACCGTTACCTTGAGGGTGGCGAGGGGTCGGCTGTTTACGTCAATCCGCTGGGCGTGGAAATACTCGCCTCGGCCAAGCACACTGCTGTTGCGGGCTGGGTACTGACGGCCAGCCTGCCCACCGAAGAAGCCTTTGCCCCGGCCCACGACCTGCTTCGCAATACCCTGTGGGGCGCATTTCTGTTAACCCTGCTGGCGGGCACCCTGACCTGGGTCTTGATACGCCGTCATCTCGCACCGCTGCTGGCCACCGTGCACACCCTGGCCGATCTGGCCAGGTCGGACCAGCCGATGCGGCATTTGCCTGTCGCAAGGCAGGACGAAGTGGGCGAGCTCATCGGCGCCTTCAACCGCCTGCTTACAAGCCTGGCAGAACGCAGCCAAGCCTTGCAATTGGTGCGCACCGGCATCGAGGCGGCAACCGATGCCGTGTATTGGATACAGGCGGATGGCCGCATCGCGGATGTCAACGAGGCGGCGTGCCTGAGCCTGGGCCAACACCGCGGGACGCTGCTCAATGCACCGGTCTGGCAAGTGGCTACGCACTGGACCGCGGAAAACTGGCCGCGTCACTTTGACGAACTGCGACATCGCGGCAGCTTGAAACTCGCGTCCACCCAAACGCAGGCGAATGGCCGCTTGATCCCGGTGGAAATCGTCGCAAGTTACGTGCAGACCGGCGGCGGGGAATTCAGCTGCGCCATTGTCCGCGACATCACCGAGCGCAATCTGGCCGAGACGGCCCTCAAGGACGCCGAGATGCGCTTCCGCTCCTATTTCGAGCGCTCCATGATCGGCATGGCCGAGACCTCGCCGGAAAAAGGCTGGATCAATGTCAACGACCGGCTATGCGACATGCTTGGCTATTCCAAGCAGGAACTGCTGCGCATGAATTGGCAGGAACTTACCCACCCGGACGACCTGGCGGCGGACCTGGCTCGATTCAAGCGCACGCTCGCCGGTGAGATTGACGAATACACGCTGGAAACGCGCTTCATCCACCACGATGGTCATGTCGTTCACACCCACATGTCCGTGCGCGCTGTTCGCCGCAAAGATGCCGCGGTCGAGTCTTATGTCGTCTTGCTCGAAGACGTTTCGGCTGAAGAGCAGGCCAGGACAGCGCTGCACGAGCACCACGCAATCCTTACCGGCATTCTGGCGACCACGCTCGACGGCTACTGGCGTATTGATGGCAGGGGCACTCTCCTCGATGTCAATCCGGCCTACTGCCTGCAGTCGGGCTACACGCACCAGGAACTGCTAGGCATGCAGGTCAGTGACCTGTATGCGCAGGAGGACGCCCTCGCGCATGAAAGGCACATCCGGCACGTCCTCGAACACGGCAGCGACCAGTTTGAAGCGCGGCATCGGCGCAAGGACGGATCAATCTGGGATGTCGAGGTGAGCGCCACTCACCTCAAGTTTGCAGAACCGCAGATTGTCGTGTTCCTGCGTGACATCAGCGCGCGCAAGCTGGCTGACCTCCAGGCGATTGAGGCGGCAAGCCTGACGGTCCGCGAACAGGCCGCCGTCCTCGAACAACAGAACCAGTCGCGACTGGCCGCGCTCAACCTGCTCGAGGACGCCGTCGCCGCGCGCGCCGAGACCGAGGCGACGGCTGAGGCCCTGCGCGCAAGCGAGGCGCGCAGCAGTGCGATCACCCAGTCCGCCTTCGACGCCATCGTCACCGCCGACGGCGCGGGCAATATCGCCGGCTGGAACAACGGTGCGCAGCGCATGTTCGGCTACACCGAGGCGCAGGCCCTGGGGCAGCCCGTGACGCGGCTGATGCCGCAGCGCTACCGCGAAGCACACCTGGCGGGCATGCATCGGGTGGGTGCCGGCGAGGGAATGCGCCTATCGGGCAAGAGTATTGAATTGCACGGGCTGCGCCAGGACGGCAGCGAGTTCCCGCTCGAATTCACCCTGGCAAAATGGGAGAGCAACGGGCGCTGGTTCGTCACCGCCATCATGAGCGACATCACCGAGCGCAAGGCCGCCGAACATCAGTTGCGCAAGCTGTCGCAGGCGGTGGAGCAAAACCCCGCGAGCATTCTTATCACCGATGTCAACGCGCACATCGAATATGTCAACCAGGCCTTCGTCGATTCGAGCGGTTACAGCCGCGAGGAAGTGCAGGGCCGCAATCCGCGGGAGCTGCAATCGGGCAAGACCCCGCCCGAGACCTACGTGGCGATGTGGGATGCGCTTGCCAACGGCCTGCCGTGGCGGGGCGCGTTGCACAACCGCAAGAAAGACGGCGCCGAATACGACGAATTCGTCATCATCACGCCCTTGCGCGGGGTGGACGGGACGGTGACGCATTACGTGGCGGTGAAGGACGACATCACCGAGAAAAAACGCGTCGGCGCGGAACTCGACCGGTATCGCTTCCACCTGCAAGAGCTGGTGACCACACGCACCGCCGAGTTGAGCGTCGCGCGCCAGCAGGCCGAAGCCGCCAACCTTGCCAAGAGCGCCTTCCTTGCCAACATGAGCCACGAAATCCGCACACCCATGAATGCCATTATCGGCCTGAGCCATTTAATGCGCCGCGCCGGCGTACCCCCGGAGCAGGCGCTGCGCCTGGACAAGATCGACAATGCCGGCCGGCACCTGCTGTCCGTCATCAACGACATCCTCGACCTGTCCAAGATCGAAGCCGAGCGCATGCAATTGAGCACTACCGATTTTCCGCTGCCCGCGGTGCTTGAGCACGTCGCCAACCTCATCAGCGAAGCGGCGCGCAACAAGGGGCTTGTCATCGCGCTCGACCCGGGCAACGTTCCGCTGTGGCTGCACGGCGACCCGACACGGCTGCGCCAGGCCCTGCTCAATTATGCCGGCAACGCCGTCAAGTTCACCGCAAAAGGCCGCATCAGCCTGCGCGCCAAACTGCTCGACGACAGCGCAAGCGGCTTGCTGGTGCGCTTTGAAGTCCAGGACACCGGCATTGGCATTGCCGCCGAAGCCCTGGGCCGGCTGTTCCAGCCGTTTGAGCAGGGGGACGCGAGCACGGCACGCCGGTACGGCGGCAGCGGGCTGGGTCTGGCCATCAGCCGCCGCCTCGCGCAACTGATGGACGGCGACACCGGCGTCGAAAGCACCCCCGGAATGGGCAGCACCTTCTGGTTCACCGCCCGCCTCGAGCGCGGCCACGGCAGCATGCCCACCATCGCGAAGCAAGCCGACGCAACCGATGCCGAGGCGATCTTGCGGCTGCGGATGGCCGGCGTGCGCGTGTTGCTGGTCGAGGACAACCCCATCAACCGTGAGGTCGCCGTCGATTTGCTGCATGACGCGAACCTGCTGGTCGATACGGCCGCCGATGGCGGCGAAGCGGTGCGCATGGCCAAAGCCGGCGCCTACGACCTGGTGCTGATGGACATCCAGATGCCGGTGATGGACGGCCTGCAAGCCACGCGCCTCATCCGCGCCCTGCCCGGTTGGGAAAACACGCCCATCCTGGCGCTCACCGCCGACGCCTTCGATGAAGACCGGCGCGCCTGCACGGCCGCGGGCATGAACGATTTCATCACCAAACCGGTGGAACCGGCCCTGCTCTATGCGACCCTGCTCAAATGGCTGCCGGCCGATGCCGCAGGCCGGCACGCAGCGCACGACGGCACATCGGCAGCTGCGGCAACCCCCGCGCCAATCGCGGCCGCAACGCGCAGCAGAGACGCAATGGCCCTGGCGCAACTGGCCGGCGTGCGCGGCGTCAAGGTCGAACACGGCCTGGCTGCGCTGCACGGCAACGCCGGCAAGTACCTCGACCTGCTGGGCCGGTTCATCGGCGCTCACGCCGATGACATGACTCGCCTGGCCGCGAGCCTTGCCCAGGGCAGGCAGGACACGGCGCACCGCCTCACCCACACCCTCAAGGGCACGGCGGCCACGCTGGGCCTCGAACATCTGGCGCAATTGGCGGCGAGCCTCGACGATGTATTGAGGCAGGCCACGGACAAGGCGCCTGACCAGGCCAGCCTTGCCCCCGCCGTGAATGCCATTACTGCGGCGTTTGTCGAACTCGCCGCCGCCCTGCCCCCGCCGCCCCCGGTTAGTGCCGCCCAGAGCACCGACAAGACCGCCAGCGCTGCCCTGATCAATCGCCTCGCAGCGCTGCTGGCGCAAAGCGACACCGGTGCCGTCACCTTGCTCGATGAACATGCCGGCGCCCTGAAAGCGGCCATGGGCGCGGCTTTCGAGCCTTTTTCCGCCCAGCTGAAACGCTATGATTTTGCCGCCGCGCAGGCCACGCTGGGCGCTGTGCGCGCCGCAGGCGCAGGTGAGACGTCCGGACTTTGATTCAGGTCAAAAGACTGCAACGCCAATCTGTCAGCATTCCACGGCAAGGTATCCGACCAAAGGATGAGCCCGTCACCTCACGCCATGCAGACCCCCGCCCTCCCCCGGTTGCAGCCAGGCAAGCCGGTAGAACCTGCGCCCACCTGGCGCCCGGCAGCCGCCGTGACGCTGCCGCCGCTGCTCGTCATCGTCGTAAGCCTTGTGGGGCTGAACGTCAATTACCTGGTATTTCATGCACTGGCGGAATTGTTTTCCATCACCATCGCCTTTGCCGCGCTGGTCATCGCCACCACTTCGCATCGCTTCCAGAAAGACGATTTCCTCACCTACATTGCCATCGCCATCGGCTGGGTTGCCATGATCGACCTGGCACACACAATGGCATTCAAGGGCATGAACCTGTTTCCCGGCGACAGCGCCAACCCGGCGACGCAACTGTGGATTGCCGCGCGCAGCCTGCAGGCGTTCGGCATGCTCAGCGCGCTGTGGTTTCTTCGCCGGCGCGTATCCCCCGCCCATGTTCACACCGGTTTCGGGCTGGCGGTGTTGGTGCTGCTGGCATTGATTGCGTACGGACTGTTTCCCGACGCCTACATCGATGGCAAGGGGCTCACCCCGTTCAAGATTTATGCGGAGTACCTGATCATCCTGGTGCTGGCCGCCACCATCTGGGCTCTTTGGCGCAAGCGCGCGCTGCTGCCGCGGCAGGTGCATCTTGGCCTGAGCGCCGCAATAACGGCGATGATCCTGTCGGAATTCGCCTTCACCCGCTACGTCAGCGTGGTCGCGACCGCCAACCTCGTCGGCCATGTGCTGAAAATCATCGCCTACTGGTTTATTTTTATCGTGCTGATCGAATGGGCTCTTCGCGCCCCCTATTCCCGCTTGAAGCAGGAAATGGACCGCTACCAACGCGCGGTCGACGGCGCCAATGAGGGCGTCTGGGAGTGGCTGCCGGGCAGCGGCAGCGCCTACCTCTCCCCACGCTGGAAACAGTTGCTCGGCTTCGAGGACCATGAATTGCCGGATACGGCGAAGGAGAGCTTTTTTGACCGCATACATCCGCAGGACAAGGCGCGTGTTGAACTTGAGCTGCGCGCACACCTTGATGAGCACAAACCCTTTGAAACGGCGCTGCGCCTGCGTCACAAAAACGATGAATACCACTGGTATGCCTCGCGCGGCCAGGCCCAGTGGGACGCCGCGGGGAAACCGCTGCGCATGTCCGGTTTCATTTCCAACATTGACGCACTCAAGGCCGTAGAGGAAGAACTCCAGCATTCCAACCTGGCGCTGCGCGAGCGCGCCAAGGAGACGGCCTGCCTGCATGCTGTGTCGAGCGCGCTCCTCCATACGCAGGTCGATTCGGGCACGATGATCCAGTCGGCCGTTGCCTTGGTCCCGGCCGGCTGGCTTTATCCGGAAATTACCTGCGCCCGCATCGTCCTTGACGGGCGGACCTTTGTCAGCCAGGCCTTTCGCGAAACGCCATGGACCATGTCCGCCGCGGTTCCGGTCAATGGCGCGGTACGGGGCAGCGTGGAGGTGTTCTACCTCGAGGCGCGGCCCATCCTTCACGAGGGGCCGTTCATGAAGGAAGAGCGCAATCTGCTCGACACCCTGGCGCGCGAACTGGGGCTCGCTGTTGCACGCCTGGAAATCACCCTGAGAGCGCAGCAGCAAACCGCCGATCTGGCGCGGAAAAATGAGGATTTACACAAGTTCAACAAGCACGCCGTGGACCGCGAATTGCGCATGATAGGACTGAAACAGGAAGTCAATGCCTTGTGCCTGGCGCAAGGCGAGGCTGCGCGCTATAACGTCGCGCCAGTCGCCCCTGCCGATGCGTCGGACGCCCGCTCCTGACGGCAGCCTTCGAACAAGCGGAAAAAATCGCGGTCGGCGGTGAATAGATGACGCGCGACGATGTCGTTGGCAAGGAACTCGATCAGCCCTCCCGTTGTTGCCGTGCCGGCCGCGGCGTCAGCCCGCAGTTTTTCCGCCCGTGCCAGCAATCCGGCATGGGCGCGCTTGTGCGCGGCCAGGTCCACGGTGTGGCGTTGCTCGAGCAAGGCCTCTTCGTCGGCAAAGTGCCGCACGACGTGTGCGAGCAAGCGCTCGAGTGCCGCGACAAATGCGCCCGGTGCGCTCTGCTTGTCGAATGAGGCGTCAATAAGGATGTTGGCGAGGGAAAACAGCTCGCGGTGCGCGCCGTCAATGGTCGGCTCGCCGCATTCATAGCCAGGGGCAGTGGAAACTCAAGGACCAACTCGCGCACCGCGGGATCGGGATCGGTATTTATCGCGGGCCCGGCGGCGGAATTTGTCGTATTCAAGGTATTTGCCTGTTCTTCTGTCTCTTGCGTCGCAATCCCGGCGCCCTTGCGTGCACCCCACGTGCCGGCGCCTGCACGGCGGAGCTTGACACAAACCACTTGCGTTAAGGAAGCTCTGATTAAGTCCATAAATCGTCATTCCCGCGGAAGCGGGAATCCATTTTGACTCAATGAATCCACGCTTTAGGTCAAGGTGGATTCCCGCTCCCCGATTAAGGCATTCGAGGACAAGCTTCGCGGGAATGACGGACTTAATCAGAGCTTCCTTAACTTGATTTGAATCAACCCGCCGCCGCCAAAAATGCGGTCACATATAGCCAAGGGCGGTTACGCTGTCGGCGGTACGCGCAGCGGCGGTGTTGCACACGTATTTACTTTACGCTGATGTGGCGAGGGCTGTGGCTTATGTATGCACGCCAGGGCGCACAGGCAGGCACGCCTCAGGGAGAACCCAATGACTGTATTGAACGGCATCGACTTTTCACCCTACGTCGGCGACCAGCGCAGTCCGCTTGTCAGCACGCCCGAACACTGCCTGGTCAGCTTTTTCGACCGCCCGGAGCTCGAGTGCATGCTCACCGAATTCCTTCCCGAGCAAGATTGCCTCAGGGTGCGCCCGCGCGGTTAGAACGCAAGCGAGCGGCTTTCGTTTGACGATGTGCGCTCGGTCTGTTTTCTTGATCCGGTCGTGCTGAAAGACTCGATGGAGCACCTGCGCCAGCGCGGCATCGACGTACACGCCGTGCTGGCACGCATGCCCTTCAGCATCACATTTCGCAACAGCCAGAGTTTTTACGGTGAACTCTGCGGCTACGGTGCGACCACCGCCGGACTGGGCCTTTACGCCGCCGCGGACAACGGTGAAATACATCGCTACTACTTCCCCCGCTCCGGGTTGGAGAGCTTTGTGCTTGGCGATCCGCTGGGCAAAATGCTCGTCAGGAACGGCGATTTGAACGAAGCAGGATTAAGCAGGGCGCTGGCCGCGCAAAAGGCGCTGCGAACGCAGAAACTCGGCGACCTCCTCGCCGAACAACGCCTCATCGCCCCGGACGCGCTTAACGCGGCGCTGCGCCAGCAGGCGCTGCACCATCCGATGCGCCGCATCGGCGAGGTGATGGTTGAAATGGGCGTGCTCACCCAGACGCAGCTCGCCGCCGCCCTTGAGGAGCAAAAGCTGCGGCGCGACAAGTTGCTGGGTGACATCCTCATCGACATGGGCCTGCTCGACAAGGACTCGCTGCGCCAGGTGCTGGCGCACAAGCTGGGCATACCGCACGTCGACCTGAGGGCTTTTCACATCGACCCGGGCGTGTTTCACTCGGTGCCCTCCGACATGGAGTGGCAGTACAAGGTCGTACCGCTGTACTACTTTGAAAATGCGTTGATCGTGGCAATGGCCAATCCGATGGACCGGGCAGCCGTAAAGTCGATTTCCTACGCCATAGAAAAGAAAATCATTCCGGTGCTCGCGTCGCTCGACGATATCGAAAGCGTGCTCGAGAACGACCAGGCCGGCACCGGGACGCGCCCCGTCGACAGATGAAACACTCCAACTGGCTGCAAAGCGTCGCCAGCGCCAGCGGCACAGGACCGCTGACGGCCGATGCCAACCGGGAACTGGCGCAGCTCGACGAGCTGCTGTTCGGCGCCTGGAATCACGGCAAGAACATCCTGCTGGCATGGACGCAGGACGCAGCCGAATTGCGTTTTGTCGCCGTGCGGCATTACAAGATCCTCGAGCCCTTTGGCGACAACGCCGACGCGGGCATCGCGCACGCCGACCGCGACCTTATCAATAGCGTTCTCGCCGGCCCCAAATGTCTTGATGCGGCGGCCTTTGACGCCTTGTGCACGGACTTGCGCGGCGCGGCGCACGTCATCCGCGCCGACGCGGCCGCACTCGGCCGGCTGTCGTCCGAACTGATCAGCGTGCTGGTCTCACGCTACGGCATATCGCTGGTACGCGAACGGGCGGTGATACTGCTCGATATCGTCGGCTTCTCGCTGCATCCGCCGCTCGAGCAGGTGGCCATGATCAACAGCCTGAGCTATTCGGCCAACTCGGCCTACCTGCAGCTGATGTCAAAGAAAATCCGCGGCAGCTTCCCGCCCCCCTTGTTTGCCCGCACCACCACCGGCGACGGCTTTTACATCTGGAACCGCGACAAAACGCTGGAGGGCAACATCGCGCTGTACCAGCTGATGATGCTGCTCTTGACCGACAATGCGGTGGCGCAGCGCAAGGCCAAGCGCTTCCCGGTGCCGACCCTGCGCGCCGCCTTCCATGTCGGGGAGCATTACGAGTTCTTCCAGATGGAGGCGATGAGCCCGACCGCCTTCAGCTACATCGTCGGGCAGGTGACCATTGATCTGGCGCGCATCATCGACAAGGCGCTGCCCGGACAGGTGCTGCTCGGGGACTTCAACATCGCGATGCGCGATGCCGGGAGCGGCGCCCTCATCAACCAAAGCACGCCCGGCTTTATCGCCAAAACTGCGACAACCCTGCAGCGCCTGCACGGCATGAATGTGGCGTACCACCGTGTCGCGGAAATCCGCTGCTACATTACCGGCGAGCGCACAGCGGACGGTGAATTCACGGTCGAGCGCTACAGCATCCTGGACAAGCACGGCCGCACGCACGCGGCCTATAACGCCAAGATCAACATCCACCTGCAGCGCGGCAAACCGGTCTTTCTCGGACTGCAGCACAGGGACTTGCGTCATCCGGCCGCAGGCGGCCACGGTTGGCCCGCGGACCGATGAACGGAGCGGCTCAATCCCGCTTGTGCGTGCGCGTGCGGTAATTTCCGCCATTGCGCGGAGGCAATGCCGACGCGGTAATGTCGTGGTGTTGTGGTGTCGGTCACAAGGGTGACGAGGTTGCTTGGCGGCGCCCGCGATGACACGCACAATCGGCTGCAAAGCCACGACTGGCGGGCGTTTCCAGCCTGTCACCCGGGCTGCGCAGGACTTTTCTGACGGCACCCTCGCCGCGCTGCTACCATGCGTCTTTGTTTTGAGGCACGGCATCGTCACGCATGAGCAGGCCCCCTCCCCGCGCCGACGGCGCCTTTGCCGTCTTTCACATCCGCGACTATCGCCTGCTCATCGCCGGCTCTTTTCTCACCACCATCTTGCAGCAGACGCAGGCCGTGGCGCTTGGCTGGGATATTTATGAGCGCACCGGTTCGGCCATGGCCCTCGCCTTCATGGGGCTGGTGCAGTTCGTGCCGGTGATCCTGCTGTTTTTGCCGGCCGGGCAGATGGCCGATCGTTTTGACCGGCGCTGGGTCATGGTGTTGTCGCAACTGCTCTGGTGCGCCGGCTCGGTCGAGCTTGCGCTGTCCGCGTGGAATGGCGCGAGCGTCAACTGGATGTACCTCGGACTCGCGGCAAGCGGAACGGCGATGGTGATCAACCGGCCGGCGCGTGACGCGCTGCTGCCGCAGGTGGTGCCGCTGTCGCTGCTGGCGCGCGCCGTGTCCTGGAGCTCGAGCGGCTTCCAGCTCGCCTCGATCTGCGGCCCGGCCCTCGCCGGCATCACCATTGCGCTGGGCGGCGCGGTGCCGGTGTACGCGATCAACAGCATTCTCGCCCTGATCACCCTGGGCCTGACGCTGGCCATTTCCGCCCGCCCCGCCGCCACCAGGCACGACGCATTATCGTGGGGGCAACTGTTCGCCGGCCTTACACACGTCTGGCGCACCAAGGTGGTTCTGGGCCTGATGGTGACAGACCTGCTGGCCATTTTGCTCGGCGGCGTGACCGCCATGATGCCCATTTACGCCAAGGACGTGCTGCAAGTGGGGCCGGCGGGCCTCGGTTGGTTGTCGGCCGCACCCGCCCTGGGTGCGGTAACGATGGTACTGGTGCAAAGCTACCGCCGGCCCTACCAGCGAAGCGGCCGCGTTTTTTTTACCGCCATGGTGGTATTCGGCCTTTCAATGCTCACCTTCGGCTTGTCCGGCTGGTTCTGGTTGTCCTTTGTCGCGCTGGTGGTGGGCGGGGCCTGTGACCTGGTGGGCGCGGTGATCCGCCAGACGGTGATACAGCTGCAGACGCCCGATGCGCTGCGCGGCCGTGTTTCGGCGGTAAACCGCGTATTCATCAGCTCATCCAATGAACTGGGGGCGTTTCGCGCCGGCCTTCTCGCCTCGCTCACCGGGCCGCTGGTCACCGTGGTGGCCGGCGGAACACTCACCGTGTTGATCGCCATCGCCGGAACGCGCTTGTTTCCCGGACTACGGCGACTCGGGCGGGTGGAATAGGCGCGAACAACTCCGGCCGCTTACCAGGGTTCGGGCCTGCCCACCGCATAGCCTTGTACTCCCGACACGCCGAGGCGGGTGAGCACATCGATCGACTGTTCCTCCTCGATGCCCTGGGCAATAACGGCAATCTCCAGCGACTGCGCGATACGCACCAGCGAGCTGACCAGAAAGCGCGCCTCTGCACTGGTGAATAAATCGGCGGTCAGGCTGGCCGACAGCTTGAGGTAATGGGGCAGCAGGCTCTCCAGGCGCTTCAGCGATTCGCCGCTGACCATGAAGTTATCCAGCGCAAACTGCGCACCGAGTGCGCGCACGCGCGCGGCAAAGACCGGCACCGCCTCGAGGTTCTCGAGGAAGGCCGCCTCGCTTGTCTCGAACACCAGTCGCTTCGCCAGAGCGGGCGCGGCCGACAAGCGCGCAGCCAAATGGGCGAGGAAGGCCGTGTCACTCAGCGATGCGCCGCAGAGGTTCAGGGCAATGACCCCGGCAGCGCCGGCGCCGCCTTGTTTCGGCGCATTCGCGGGCCATTGCTCGCGTGTCAGGTGCTCGAGCGCAAGATCGAGCACCACGGCGTCCAGTCGCGGCCCCAGTTTATGCCGCAATGCCATCGGCACGAATAACCGGGCCGGCACCGTCTGGCCGGCCGATTCCTGCAGGCGCACATTGACCTCGGTGTGCAGCATGCGTTTTGCCGGCAGGCTGACAACCGTCTGGGCGAACAGGGTGAGCTGCCTTGCCTCGAGCGCCTGCTCGATCAAGCGCCGCCACTCGCCCGAGCCGCGCGCGCTGCTGTCGGCACCGGTTTCTGTCAGCGGGACGATCTCAAGGGCGCTGCGGCCGTCGCGACCGGCGCGCGCCAGCGCCAGGTCGGCAGCGGCAAGAAGGCCGTGGAGACTCTGATCCAGGTCGTCAAATTGCACCGCGCCCACCTGCACCATGGCGCTGCCCCCGGCACCGGCCTGTTCCAGCGCCGCCTGCAACTGGTGGAAAACACCGGACAGGGTCGCCGCGGCCCAGGCCGCATCGGTGCTGGTGAGCAAGGCGGCAAAGGTCGCGCCGTTCAGGCGTCCGCAGACAAAATCAGGCGGCTCACCGGCGGCGGACAATACCGCGGAAAAATGGCGCAGGAATTCATCGGTTTTCTGGAAGCCGCTTTTTTTGTTGAAGTCGGCGAGGCCGTGAATTTCGATCATCGCGAACACACCGAATTTTTCGATCGTCCCCGGTTCGAGAATCCGCTGTATTTGCAGATCAAGGCCGCGCCGGTTGGGCACCCCGGTCAAGGCATCGGTGAACGCTTCGCGGCGAAACTGCTCCGCGCGCGCCATCTCTTCGTCGATGACCAGACGGATTTTGCGTGACAGCTGGTTGAATGCCGCGACCACGCTTTTGAATTCGCGCGCCCAGGGTTTGATGGTGATGGTGCGGAATTTGCGCTCGCCTATGTCGTGCGCCGCAGACTCGATCGCCGTCAAGGTGCGCAGCAACAGCACCAGCATGGCGCGCAATGCCACCAGCGCGACCAGATACAGCGCGAACAGCCAGGCCAGCGTTTCGATGCCGCTTTGCCACAGGTGGGCGTAGGCGAGCGCCGGACGGCTGAGCACCGTGACCCGGCCGATCTGCCGCCAGCCGGCGCTGATGAGCGCCTCTCCGCCCGGAGACTCGATCGGGAAGACGCGCTGGAACCACTCGGGCACGTCCGGATCGGCCGGCTGCAGCTTGCGGTTGACAAGGACGGCCCCGCTGATGCCGATGATCTGGATGCGCTCGTATTGCCCGCGGTCGAACACCGGGTTGACGATGGTGGCAAGCAGCACCGTGTCGTCCGGATTGGCGGCCGAACCGATGGCCAGCGCGAGGGAGGTTGCCGTTTCCTCGGCGTGTGCGCCCAGTTGGTGCTCCAGGTAGTCGCGCGTGCCCGATACCGACATGTAGCCGACGCCGGCGAGCAATACGGCGAACAGCCCCGAGACCGCCAACAGCAGGTAATAGCCCAGTTTCATTTGCTTCTCCTGATCAGGTTCACAGCCTTGCCTCGCGTTCCAGGCGCCCGATCACGCTCTGCCAGGCGCGTATCGTCGATGCACTGCCCTTATAGTTGCCCTTCACCATCACCACATCGTCGTCGTTGAAACTGTAGACCGGGACAAGGTCGGCGCGTGCGGAGGCCGGGAGCACCCGGGCGTCAAGGTTGTCAAGGATCAGCGGCTCACCACCCGGACTGGCGTAATAGGCGAGCACCATGTGCGGCTGGTTGACCTTGCCCGCCCTGACGTAGGTGATGCGCAGGCGCTCGATCGGGACGCCCAGTTCCTTGAGCATAAAGTACTTGGCGATGGCGAAATCCTCGCAATCGCCGCCATGGCTGGCCATGGTCTCGGCCGGCGTTGCCCAGTAATCGACCTGCCCCCAGTGCACCTGGTCGTCGTACCAGGGTACGGTGTTGATGTAGTCATTTACCGATCGTAACTGCGCGTTTTCGGAGGCCGGCTGTGGTGATTTGGCCTTGCTCGCCTGCTGCAGAACGGCGAAATTGACCCAGGCGGCAAGGCGCTGGCGCGCCTGCTCGCTAAAGCGCCCGACCATGCTGGCAATGAGTCCGGGCGTGACGGTGGCGGTGAAACCCAGCTGGCTTGCGGCAGCGCACAGTCCGGAGCCGAAAGCCAGGGCAAAGGCCAGCGCGCACAGCATTGCCCGTGCGCCTCGCACCGATGAAAACCCGCTATGTTCATACTGCATCGCCCGAATTCCTGCCCGTCCAAGTTCAGGTTTGAGCTTACCATCGACTTTCGGGTAAGAATCGCCGATTGGGCGCGTTTATGCCGTCCTGTTCGCGCGGCGCTGCCAGTGCGGACCAAAGCAATCGCGGCTATCATCGCCCCACATGCCCAAGCTAAGCATCAGCCCCGGGGAACGCGGCGGCAAAACCGAGGTGCTCGTCCACGGCGCCTGGACGTTTGCGTCGCTGGCCGCGCGCGAAACCGAGCTCGAACGCACGGTCCATGCCTTTGGCGCCACCGGGCGGAGCGGGCTTGCCTGGAACCTGGGCGGACTCACCGAACTCGATGATGTCGGCGCCCTCTGGCTGGTGCGCAAGGCGGGTGATGCGGGCATGCGCGCCGTGCCGCCGCAATTTGACATCATCCTCGTGCAGGCGCAGCGCGCCCTTGCCGTTGCCCACCGCAAGCGGCGGCGGCCGGACCTGCTCTATCCGCTTGTGCTGCTGGGCAATGCCGCGCTGCATGTGCTTGACCACCTGCGTTTTGGCATCGGCCTGCTCGGCCAGATCGTGCTGGACATCGCGCACACGATCCGCTGGCCGCGCGAATTTCCCTTGCGCGAAATATCGGCAAACATTTTCCGCTCCGGCGTGACCGCCCTGCCGGTCACCATGCTGGTGGGCTTCCTCGTCGGCGTGGTGCTGACCTACTTGTCGGCGCTGCAGCTCAAGAGCTATGGCGCCGACCTGCTGGTCATCAACATCGTGTCGGTCGGCGTGGCGCGCGAACTGGGGCCCATGCTCGCCTCCATCATCGCCGCCGGCCGTTCCGGCTCGACCATGACGGCGCAGCTTGGCGTGATGCGCGTAACCGAGGAAATCGAAGCTTTGCAGGTGATGGGCATATCGGTCACCGAACGGCTGGTCCTGCCCAAGCTCATCGGCCTCGCGCTGGCCATGCCACTGGTGAGTTTTGCCACCGACGTCGCGGCCCTTGCCGGCGGCATGCTGGCGGCAAGGGTGGTGCTGGGCATCCAGTTTGGCGCCTTTCTCGAGGCCCTGCCGCGGGTGCTCGATGTGGCGCATTTCTGGATCGGCATAGGCAAATCCATGGTGTTCGGCTTTGCCGTGGCCTTTGTCGCCTGCCACTACGGCCTGCGCATCCGCCCCAATACCGAAAGCCTCGGCGCCGGGGTGACCCAGTCGGTTGTCGCGGCGATCACCGCGGTCATCATGCTCGACGCCATTTTCGCGATTTTGTTGAGGAACATTCCGTGAGTCTCGGCCTAAGTGAACCGGCGGTCGAGGGCACGCTCGAAACACCCGAACTGGTCATAGACATCCGCGGCCTGCGCAATGAAGTGGCCGGCACCGTGTTGCACCAGAACCTTGATTTTGCCGTGCGCCGCGACGAGGTCATGACCCTGGTCGGCGGCTCGGGCAGCGGCAAGACGCAGCTCTTGCGCGTCATCATCGGCCTGAAGAGGCCGGCCGCCGGCACGGTGCACGTGATGGGCGTATCGCTCACCAGCGGCGACATGCGCCAGGCACGCGCGGCGCGCCAGCGCATGGGCATGCTGTTCCAGAACGGTGCCCTCTACAGCGCCTTCAACGTCTTTGACAACATCGCCTTCCCACTGCGCGAGCGCGGCGGCCTGGACGAGGAGATCATCCGCGCGGTGGTGTTCACCAAGCTCGAACAGGTTGAACTCGAACCGCACCACGCAGCGCTGTTGCCGGCCAATCTTTCCGGCGGCATGGTCAAGCGTGTTGCCCTGGCGCGGGCGCTGGCCCTCTCGCCCGACCTGTTGATACTCGATGAGCCGACCGCCGGCCTCGATCCGGACCGCTCCGAATCATTCGTGCGCCTGATCAAGATGCTGCGCACGCAACACCGCTTTGCCGTGCTGATGGTCACCCACGACCTGGACACGCTTTTCGAGCTTTCCGACCGCATCGCCGTTCTGGCGGATCAACATATAATCGCCTGTGGGCCGCTGGCCGAGGTTCGGCGGCTGCCGCACCGCTTTGTACAGAACTTTTTCGGGGGGGACCGCGCGCTGCGCGCTTTTGACGGCGTGGCCATCGTCTGATCATGGAAAACCGCTCGTTTGCACTTGCCACGGGTTTGTTTCTTGTCGGGCTCATTCTTGCCGCCATCGGCGTGGGCTACTGGCTGGGCGGTTCCTCGCTCGAGCGCACCACTTATCGCGTCATCGCCACCAAGCCGGTCACCGGCCTCAACCTGCAGGGCCTGGTGCGCTACCGCGGCATCAGCGTCGGGCGCGTCATCGGCCTCGAGCTCGATGGCAAGGACCCGCGCCGCATCCTCATTGACATCGAGGTCAACGACGGCATTCCGCTGACGCGCGGCACCTATGCCCAGCTCGGCCAGGAGGGCATCACCGGCATCGCCTACGTGCACCTGCTGGACGACCTGAACGATGCCGCGCCGCTCCCCGTCAGCGCGGACGGCATCGGCGAGATCGCCATGCGCAGCTCGGCCCTCGATGACATTTTCGAAACCGTGGCGGCGCTGGGCAAGGATGCGCGCACGCTGGTGAACAGCATGAATGGCGTGCTCAATACCGAAAACCAGGCGCAGATTGCCGCCACCCTCGCCTCGCTCGCCCGCACCAGCGCCGGCATGGAAACCGTGGCGAAACAACTTCCGGCGGCCATCGCCAGGGTCGAGCGCAATCTTGACGAAATGCTCTCGGCCGAAAACCAGAAACTGGCGCGCGGCGCGCTGCAAGGCATCAACGACACCGCGCGCGAACTGCCGGCCGTCGCCAAGGGCATGCAGCAGGCCATCGACGACGCGCGCCGGATGATCGGACAGGTCAACCAGCTGTCGGGCGAGGCGCAGGCGGCCACCGGCAGGCTGCGCAGCGACACGCTGCCGCGGGTCAACACCCTGGCCGAGGCTATGGAGCGCAGCGCCGATCGCATCGGCCGCCTTGCGACAGAGCTCGAACGCCGCCCGGCGAGCGTGGTATGGGGCCGCCCCGTCGGCCGCCCCGGTCCGGGCGAGCCCGGTTTCCAATGAGAACCCTCGTTAGAGCGGCCCTGACATGAAACTTGCTCACCTTAGCCATGCAGTACTCGCGACAGTGCTGCTCGCAGCCTGTGCCGCGCCCGGCGGATCGGATGTGCCGGTCCGCGTCTACGACCTCGGACTCAGCGAGCCCGCCGCCCGGGCGGTCGGCGCGCGCATCGGCCAGGTGCGCGCCACGGCGCCCCTGGACAGCACCGACATGCAGTACCGCCTCGCCTACCGCGATGCCGCCGAGTTGTTGTCCTTTTCGCAAAGCCGCTGGGCCGCCACGCCGGCCGAACTGGTGCGCAAGCGCTTTGTGCGTTCGGTCGAACCCGCAGCCGGTGCGCGTTGCACGCTCGACATCGAGGTGAATGAATTTTCCCAGGTGTTTTCGGCGCGCGACAGCAGCGAAGCCCTGGTCGAATTGCGCCTGGTGCTCTCCGACGCCGCCGGACGCCTTGCCGGACACACCGTGCGGGTGAGC
>SESD01000592.1_pt1 | contig 22407 bp, 21 predicted proteins | sample 3171411 | NCBI WGS metagenome assembly SESD01 (sample SAMN06051880, study PRJNA518727) | freshwater metagenome | biome: subpolar coniferous forest; feature: holomictic lake; material: water; isolation source: holomictic Lake 442, 16.5 m depth | place: Canada: near Kenora, Ontario | collected...
TCCGTGTGCATTGGGGCTGGCGACACCGATTTCTGTGATGGTGGCTGTTGGACGTGCGGCGCAATCGGGAATTTTGATTCGTAAAGGTGAAGCGTTACAAACGGCGGGGAAATTGAATTGCATTATTTTGGACAAAACAGGCACTGTCACGCAAGGCAAACCCACGGTGGCAACGGTTTTAGCGTTTGGTGATTTCGACGAAAAAGCCGTTTTACAATTAGCGGCGAGTTTAGAATCGGGTTCAGAGCATCCGCTCGCAAGCAGTATTTTGTCGGCAGCAAAAGCGCAAGATTTGAAATTGCATCGAATCAAACAATTCAAAGCAATTGCAGGGCGCGGCGTAATGGGTCAATGGAAAGAGCAAACGGTTTTGTTTGGCAATAAAACCTTGATGTTTGAACAAGAAATTGCCGTTGATGATTATTTAGTGACGTTGGACGAACTCGCCGAATTGGGACAAACGCCCATGTTGTTGGCGGCGAATGGTGGAATTATCGGGATTGTTTCGGTTTCAGACCCGATTAAAACCGATTCTGCCGAAGCGGTGCAAGCGTTGAAAAATCTGGGCGTGCGTTTGATTATGGTGACGGGCGATAACGAAATTACCGCAAAGGCAATTGCCAAACAGGCGGGAATTACCGAAGTGAAAGCGCAAGTTTTGCCCGAATTTAAAGCTGAAATCGTGCGCGAATTACAACAAGCGGGTTATTGCGTTGGCATGGTGGGCGACGGAATCAACGACGCGCCCGCTCTCGCGCAAGCGGATGTCGGCATGGCGATTGGTGGCGGAACGGATGTGGCGATTGAAAGCGCAGACATTGTGATTTTACAAGGTTCGTTGTTGAAAGTGGCTGAAGCGATGAAGTTATCGACCGCGACGTTGGCGAACATTAAACAGAATTTGTTAGGCGCATTTTTCTATAACACGATTAGTATTCCCTTGGCGGCGGGTTTGTTTTATCCCGTTTTTGGCGTGCTGTTGAATCCAATGATTGCGGGTTTGGCAATGGCAATGTCGTCGGTGACGGTGGTTTCAAATGCCAATCGGTTGCGCTGGATGAAGTTTTAAACATTTTTACAACTACGAGAAATTTATGAAAAAACTATTTTTAATCATGGGGCTGATGTTTGCCTTTAACGGTTTGGCTGAAGCGCAATTGGCTTCGCCAACGCTTTTAACGCCTACAGATGCCGCAAATTTACCGCTCAAAAAAGCCGCAAAATTTACTTGGCAAAAAGTGACGGGCGCATCGAAATATCGGCTGATTTTTTCTAACGATAAAAGTTTTGCGAATTACGATGCGAACAAATTTAAATGTTTAAATACCAAAACGTGTTTTTTGTACACCGTCGCGTCGCCGTCTTATAACGTTGCGGCAACTCATGCGATGTTGAAAGCCAATGGCGATTATTTCTGGCAAGTTCAATCCGTCGGTAAAAAAGTAGTCGATAACAGCAAAACGGGTGAAATTCGTTCATTTAGTGTTGGCACACCGCTTCCGCCCGCCATTCAAAGTGTTTCAGCCAATCCACAACAAATCACGCTCGGCAGTTCGATAACAATCAAAGCCACGTTAGACCGCGCTTTGGCTATTGATTTTTACACCATCAAAATCAGTATTGATGGCGGTGAATCACAAACCATGACAGGTTCTGGCACCGATTTTTCTTTCAATTACACGCCGACCGACATTGGTGAGCAACAATTTCAAATTGATATTTTCGATGCCAAAGGCGAAATCGTTGATTCAAATGGCGATAGTTTTACGGTGATTGCAAAAACAACGGGATATTCAAAAATTGCGAACAACGGTTCGACGCTTTCAGATTCCGCCAAACTCGGTGCAAATCCTACCGATTGGGCTTGTACAAAGGACAACGAAACGGGCTTGATTTGGGAAGTTAAAACCACTGACGGTGGTTTGCGTGATATGAACAAAGCCTACACCAATTACACGCCCGATTATCCAAAATGTGATGAATCGTTTTTGGATTGCCAAAACTACACCGGCAAATACGGTGACAGCACCAACACCGACGGCTTTGTCACGGCGGTAAATTCACAAGGTTTGTGTGGAAAAAAGGATTGGCGATTGCCAACAAATGAAGAACTCATAGGCTTGGTTTATTGTTCCGATGGTCAATATAATTCGGATGGTGCGTGTACAAATTCTTCATCGGTTACTCGTCCAACCATTAACGCTACTTATTTTCCGAATACCGTTTCGAGTTCGTTTTGGTCTCCCACGCTTTATGCTAACGGTGTTTACTTTGCGTGGTTTGTCTACTTCAACGTGGGCAGTTATGGCGACACCATGAGCAACGACAACGGTAGTGTTCGGTTGGTGCGTGAGCAATAGTGTTTTGCGTTTTTGTTTTGTGCGGGTGGGTTTTCAATCCGCCCGCGCGGGATTTTTGAATGGTGATTTTTTTGGGAGAATTGAATGCCAGAGATTTGTAGGTTTTACGGAATTATTATCCGAATGTATTTGATTGATAATGAACATCCGCCTCAACATATTCATATCAAATACGGTGAGCATGAGGCTGTAATGGAATTGACGAATCTAAATATCATTGATGGTTTGTTACCAAAAAAGTGCCGTCAATTAGTGCGTGAATGGGCAGAAATTCATCAGGACGAATTGATTGAAATGTGGAACACTCAAAATTTTCATCATCTTGAACCGTTGGAATAGCCATGAAATTGAAAAAATTTGAACAAAAAAACGGTTATCAATTCAGGCTATTCTTTGAAAATGGTTATGTTAAAGAAGCCGATTTAGAAAATTTAATTGGTCAATACGTTGATTTAGCTGATTTGAAAACGGCGCGAATTGATACCGATTGGGGATGTTTGGAATTTAAAAATGGTGTTGTCGATATTGAACCAAAAACGTTATACAGGTACGGAAATTTATGAAATTACAAAAAAAGAGTTTAGGTTTAGCGACCTTGGCGTTGAGTTCAAATATCTTCGCGGCAGATTTAACTTACCGTGCGAAATTCCCCACCCAGAGCTGATAGGCTTGGGTGGGGATGGATAGCACTCTTTCCGCGAAGCGGCTTTTGATTTTTGGTGTTCATACTGTAAAATTCCCGTGTGCTTACATTGCTGGTCATCGAAAGCCAAGAGGCTGACAATGTGTAAAAAGCAAAACCATTTGCAATTCAATAAAATAACTTTGGATTGTATAACCCCATTTGAGGCGGCAGGTTCTGTCGTGACCGTAAAGCGTTCCCTAGTATCAACACGGGTCAAAGCCCGTGATACTGCGAGAGGTACACATAAAAATATCTGTACGGGTCGGTCGAAGCCCACACTAGAACGCGATAGCGTTTAGTGGGGGTAGTTCACCCCGTGTTGAAATCGAACAGAAATTGAAAAGTGCAGACAAAACGCACGTTGCCGATTTGCGTCGCAAAGATTTTCGCACCTTGGACTTATCTAAATTGGATTTTCGCTCTGGCTGTTTTAGTCAAGATTCACGCGGTCGTTGGTATTTCAACATTGTCGTTCAGATTGAATCCGTCGCAAGGCAAGCCGAAGGCGGACAGATTGGCATTGATTTAGGTTTGAAAACAACCGCAACCTGTTCAAATGGCGATAGCTTTGCAAGACAAAATTGTTATAGAAACTTAGAATTGAAACTCGGAAAAGCACAACGAGCGAAGAATAAAAAGCGCGTTAAAGCGATTCACGCCAAAATAAAAAATACCCGCAAGGACGCAATACATAAATTCACCAACAAAATCGTGCGCGAAAACAGTTTAATTATCGTTGGCAACGTCAGCAGTCGGAAACTCGCAAAAAGCGGACTGGCAAAGTCTGTTTTAGATGCGGGATGGTTCATGCTGAAAACACAACTTGAATATAAGTCGATAGCGACGCAAGGCGTGTTTATAGAAGTCAACGAAAGCTACACTACCCAAACCTGCTCGTGTTGCGGACTCATATCCGCAAATAGTCCGAAAGGTAGAGCAGGACTTGGAATAAGAGAATGGACTTGTGCCGAGTGTGGCACGACGCATGACAGAGATGTTAATGCGGCTAAGAATATTCTCGCGCTCGGACATGAGCGTCTAGCTGTAGGAATCTCCGCCGTTTAGGGCGGGGAGGATGTCAACATTAGCAAGGTAGATTTGTCGTTTTGTGCAAAATACAACGCACCCAACAAGCCAACTTCGGGCTGAGTACAAACGTTCACCGCGATTTTTTCGAGTGTATTCTGAAAACGTCCTTTCGCTAAAAATCCTTCCAAAAACGCGCCTTCTTGCAATGCGGGTAAACATTTTGCGGCAATTCCACCCGCTAAATACACGCCACCGTAAGGCAAACATTTCAACGCTAAATTTCCCGCTTCGGCACCGTAAATTTTCGCAAATAATTGCAACGCTGCCACGCATAATTCGTCGCTTTTCGCGATTGCCGCCGCGCTAATAATCGCTGCCGAATCGTCAGCCATTTGCAATTGTACTTCCAACTCCGTGGAAAGTGCGTAATCGCCCGATTGTTTCAAAAAATCATAAATAGCCACGATACCCACACCAGAAACTAATCGTTCATAACTAACGTGATCAGGATAACGCGCGTGCATAAACGAAAGTAATTCAATCTGTTGCGCGTCTGTCGGGGCAAAATCACAATGTCCGCCTTCATTCGCAATGACAAAATTTTGCTTGCCATCGTGAAAAATAATCGCTTCGCCCAAACCTGTTCCCGCCGCCAAAACCGCACAATTTCCAGGTTGCGTTTTAGCGTTCGGATTCAGCGCGACAAAATCACTTTCTGGCAACGATAAAATGCCCCAAGCGGCGGCTTCTAAATCATTCAGCAACGAGACTTTTTGCGCGTTCAATTGTTCCGCAATTTCATGACACGTTAATCGCCACGGTAAATTAGTCGTTTCACAATCACCATTTACAATCGCGCCAGCCACACCCAAACAAACGGTGTCAATTTTTACGGCGGGAATTAACGCTAAAAAATCCGCCAACAATTCATGAAATGTCGCGTAATTTGCACTTTCAAAACGGTGTTTTGCCACACAAATTTCACCGTCAAAAAGAGCTAATAACGTTTTTGTACCGCCAATATCGCCTGCTAAAATCATCTTATTTAACCTCGGTGATAAACACGGCTATGTTCATGCACCGCATCGACCATCGTTTTAACATGTTTAGGATTGATGTCTGGCAAAATTCCGTGTCCTAAATTGAAAACATGCCCCGAACCGTTGCCGTATTTTTGCAAAATCGTTTTCACTTTTTCCGTAATAATTTCAGGTTTGGCATACAACGCAAGCGGATCCAAATTTCCTTGCAACGCAACGTGTGAACCAACTCGCGCACGCGCTTGGTGAATGTCCGTTTGCCAATCCAAACCGAGCGCGTCATAACCCGTCGCCGCCATGTCTTCGAGCCACAAACCGCCGCCTTTGGTAAATAAAACGGTGGGAATCTGTTGACCATCGATTTCAGTTTTCAACAACGAACGCACTTGTTGCGCGTAATACAACGAAAATTCTTTGTAATCGTCACCGCTTAACATTCCGCCCCATGTATCAAAAAGCATCACAGCTTGTGCGCCCGCTGCAATTTGCGCGTTCAAATATGCCGCCACGGATTGCGCCAATTTATCCAATAATTGGTGCATCAACGCCGGTTCGTTGTACATCAACGCTTTGACTTTGGCGAAGTTTTTGCTGCTGCCACCTTCAATCATATACGTTGCCAACGTCCACGGGCTTCCCGAAAAACCAATCAACGGCACGCTGCCATTCAAATTTTTACGAATCAAGCGCACTGCATCCATCACATAACGTAATTCAATTTCAGGATCAGGAATTGGCAATTTTTCAATATCGGCAGCGGTGCGTAACGGATTTTTAAATTTCGGACCTTCGCCTTCGGTGAAATATAAACCCAAACCCATTGCGTCGGGAATCGTCAAAATATCAGAAAACAAAATCGCGGCATCAAAATCAAATCGGCGTAATGGTTGCAATGTCACCTCACACGCCAATTCCGGATTCGTACAAACCGCCATAAAACTTCCAGCTTGTTCGCGCACTTGACGATATTCGGGCAAATAACGACCGGCTTGGCGCATCATCCAAATTGGTGTGTATTCGGTGGGTTGTTTCAAAAGTGCTTTGATAAACGTATCGTTTTTTAATGTAGTCATAGTGTTTAGAAATTAGGGCGTTAGTTTTCGTGGAAAAGCGTTGGCAAATTCAGTCGGTAAAGTATGTCGCGCTTTGGCGGCTTGTTCCGTGTTGGCAAAACCGCCGTACATTAACGAAAATCGTTCTTGTCCTGCGCTACCGGATTTCACGACGCGAAAATTTTTGCTCAATGAGGGATGTTTTTTTTGAAATTGGGTGATTGCCGCATTGCTAGAAAGCGTAATCAATTGCAACGTGTAATGTCCGGCAACAGGTCGCGCGATAGCCACCACATTTTCTTTATTTTCTTTTGTATCATTTTTTGTTTTCTGATGATTGAGGACTATTTTTTCTTTCGTGGACTTCGGTTCAATTTTTTGTACTGGTGCCACTTTTACCGGTTCCAGTTTTTTTACTTCGGCAGGTTTTTCAACCGGTTTGATTTCGACTTTTTTAACGGGTTCAATTTTGACTTCTTTGACGGCTTTTGTTTCTGGAGCGGGAATGGGCGTGATGTCGATTTTTGATTTTTCAGGCAATGCTTGTATTTTCATACCAATGGCCGGTTCAATTTTTGGAAAGGCAATGATGGGCGAAGGAATGGGTTTTACCGTTTCAATTACGACAGGTGACACCGGAGCCACAATGACCGTTTCGAATTCAGCGGGAGGCGTTTCAACTATCGGCGTAACTTTAACGGGTTCGGATATAGATTGAATGGGTTCAGCCACTTTTTCTGACGCAACAATCGGTGCGGTTTCTGGGTTTTTTTCAATCGGCGCAGTAATTTCTGCTGGCGGATTTGTTGGCGCGGAGACAATACCTTTTTCAATATCTAACTGAAATTCGGGAATAACAATATCTTGTTCCGTTTTGGGTTGTGATTCAATGGACGGTTTTTCTGCTTGAATAACAGGTATTTTTTCAACGATTTCTACTTTTTTAATGGGTAAAATAGGCGAGTCATTTGCAGATTTTCCTTTGAAATAACGCACACCTTGATTGATTCCCATCGCCAAAATAATTAAACCGACAAACGCCAACAACCATTTGGTGTAATTATTTTGTTTTTCGCGTGAAAATTTGGCGAAATGACTAATCAACCGCGCCGGAATACCCTGCGATTCTCGATAGATTTTATCGAGTAGCTTTGCGTCCATCGTTGGCAACGCACCATAAGTGCGTGGTTTTTTGGCTAAATGACGTAAAAAAACCGCGCATTGTTGTCTTGTTAAGGCTGGAATTTCAAGTAAATAACAATTATCCAACGCTTTATCGGTTTGTCGATGATTTTTCCGCGCTTCGTGGGCTAGCGAAAAAACCAATTTTAACGCGGGTTGATTGGAAGCATAATCTATCAGCGTCGTCATTAAACCCGACACCAATAAACCAGCATCGTCGATAATCAACACGATTTTTTTGTGTTGTTCTTCAAAGTCTTGAAATGCTTGATTGAGCGATTCGTGCCGGTTTCGCAACATGGTTTTTGTCAGTTGTGCTTCAATTTTTTCAAAACTCAATTCCGCGTTGCCTTCCACAAAACAACATTGCCACGCCTCGCTGTCAACATCGTAGAGCATATCGAGAAATACTGTTTTGCCAATTCCCGCCGCACCCGACACGATTAAATGCTGTTTCAAATTCAGAATCAAATGTAGCAATAACTCGAATTTTTGTGTTCGTTCTTTGGTAATAAGCGGCAAAATATCCTGCTCTTCGTCATCGAAAGAACCGTGATTTAACCCAGTCGAAAACGGATGATTATCTGCCATAAGTTTGTAGTGTTTTCATCAAAGACAAATTATCGATATTCATAGGCAAAGTCGCTTTGCCAATTGAATCGAGTAAAATCACGCGAATCGCGCCATCCACATTTTTTTTATCCACCGCCATTAATTCAACAAAACGTTCAGCGGTTAATTCAGTAGGCGATTGAACGGGCAAGTTTGCTCGTTCAAATAAAGCGATTATTCGCGCCACCTCTTCAGCGGTTAACAAGCCTTTGCTGTGTGATAAATCCGCCGCCAAACACGTTCCAATGGCAACCGCTTCGCCGTGCAAATAGGTTCCGTAACCCATACCCGTTTCAATGGCGTGTCCAAATGTGTGACCTAAATTCAATGTCGCTCGAACGCTGCCTTCGTGTTCATCTTCGGCAACTACTTCGGCTTTCATGCGGCATGAATACTCAATCGCAAAGGTGAGAGCGGTTTTATCTCGCGCTAATAAAGCGTCGATATTTTCTTCTAACCAAACGAAAAATTCTACATCTCGAATCAAACCGTATTTAATCACTTCCGCTAAACCAGCCGAAAATTGGCGATTATCCAACGTCGCCAACACATCGACATCCACAATGACGGCTTGCGGCTGATAAAACGCGCCAATCATATTTTTGCCGAGCGGGTGATTTACGCCCGTTTTTCCACCGACCGATGAATCGACTTGCGCCAATAGCGTCGTGGGAATTTGAATAAACGCAATTCCACGCTGATAACATGCCGCCGCAAATCCGCCCATATCGCCAATGACACCGCCGCCCAACACAATTAACGTCGCATTTCGACTAAATTTACACGCGAGCAATTTATCAAAAATGACATTGACCGAATCCAGTGTTTTGAATTGTTCACCGTCAGGCAAAATTACACTTTCAACCTGATACGCGCTTAAATGCTGCAACACAGATTGTAAATACAAGGGGGCAATCGTTTCATTCGTCACAATCAGCACTTGTTTTGATTGAATATAGCACGTTAATAAATCGGCTTGGGCGAGTAAATTGTCGCCAATATAAATGGGATAACTGCGTTCACCTAACGCAACGGTTAATGTTTTCATGCGAGAGCCTGAAGTTAATTTTGAATCGCTTCGTAAATATCTAAAATTTGAATCACCACATCTTTACTTTGCATGATGCCCGTGTCCACTGTTAAATCAGCACTTCCCGAATACAACGGTTTGCGTTCATTCAATAAGGCTTCGAGACGGTGGCGCGGATCTTCCTCCGTATTCAGCAACGGGCGATGAAAATCGCGGCGCGTGCGTTCGAGCAAATTATCCACGTCACAATGCAAATAGACAACAAAACCATTTTTCATGAGTAATTGCCGATTTTCTTCGCGCAGAATTGCACCGCCACCCGTCGCTAAAATAATGCCTTTGAGTTCGGTGAGTTGCTTCAACATTTTTTGTTCACGGTTACGAAAACCTTCTTCGCCTTCGAATTCAAAAATGGTTGCCACATCAACGCCCGTGTGTTCTTCAATCGCTTTATCGCTATCGTAAAACGGTAATTTTAATGTACGAGCCAGTTGTCGCCCAATGGTGGTTTTACCTGCGCCCATCAGACCGACTAAATAAATATTTTCAGATTGTTTCATGCGTCCCTAGTTTGTTTTCACTTTATATTGTGGGCGCGAATTGATTCGCGCTGCACTTGCAAAAAAGCGCGAATCAATTCGCGCCCACCTTTTTTTGTGGCTATGTAACTTTATTGAGCCGCCACATTGTCTTTAACAATCTTTGGCGTAACGAAAATCAACAGTTCTTTTTTGCTGTTTTTGTTCGCGCTATTGGTGAATAAATAACCAATCCACGGCAAATCTGCAAAAAACGGAATTTTGTTTTTACTCAGCGAATCGCTATCTTCGTAGACACCGCCTAACACAATCGTTTCACCGTCTTTAACTAAAACCGATGTTTGAAGCTCTCGTTTATCGATAGCCACATTACCATTCACGCTGATGGAAGTATTTGCATTATCTTTTTTAATCACCAAATTCATGAGTACCGCACCAGAAGGTGTGATTTGCGGAGTCACATTTAGAGATAATAAAGCATCTTGAAATCGCGTATTGGCTGATGTGGTACTCGTTCCACCGGTCGTATACGGTATTTGAACACCTTGTTGAATATGCGCGGTGCAGCGATTCATCGTCATGACTCGTGGATTTGAAATACTTTCACCCCGACCATCCGATTGCAAAGCCTGTACTTCTAAATTTAAAACATAATCCGCGCCTTTCGCTAACGTCATTCCTAATGCCCCAACAGGCGTTGAGCCAATTGCACCGGCACCTAAATCGACCAGCGAATCATTTAATACACCAACCGAACCATCAGAACTCGGTGATGCTGAACCTTTTGTACCCGCACCACCAATGGCATAACCGGTATTACCACCAACTACCCCTTGTTTAGCAGCACCAAATTTAACGCCTAAATTTTTCGCAAATGAATCATCCGCGATAACAATGCGGGATTCAATCATGACTTGTTGTACAGGCACGTCTAATTTATAAATCAGTTTTTTTACCTCTTCCAATTTTTTTGCCATATCTTTAACAATTAACGTATTCGTACGGGAATCAACCGTTGCGGAACCTCGTACTGATAATAAACGATTTTCTGGTGGGTTAATTTCCTCATTTGAACGTTTATTTTGATTCTGGCGGTTGTTATTGCCTGTGTTATTTTGGTTCTGTTCGTCGTTGCCTAAGTTATTCTGATTCTGTTGGTTGTTACCTAAATTGCCTACGTTATTTTGATTCTGTTGATTATTACCTGAGATACTGGAGCCTGCGCCAGCCGAACTACTGCTACTCGTTTCGTTATCTGCGCCACAACTGCCAAACGCTCCCGTATCTAATCCATTGAGTAAATTTTTAAAACTTTCGGCTTTCGCGTAGTTTATTTTAAGGTATTCCGTCACCAGCGCGTCAGACTTTTCGATGACTTCTTCCATTTTTTGCTGCTTATTTTTGTAGTCTTTAATTTTATCGAGCGGTGAAATTAACGTCACATTGCCGGTTTGATATTTACCCAATTCTTTCGTCATCATAATAAAATCAAGTGCTTCGTCCCAAGGAATATCGTCAAGTTTTAACGTGATATTTCCCGTTACATCGTCACTCGCTATCATATTTTTACCCGTAAATTCTGCCAGAATAGAAATGATGTTGCGAATTTCAATATCTTGAAAATTAAGGGATAGCCGATCTCCGGTGTATTTTAAACGCTCGTTTTCTTTTTCTTCATCTGCCAGCGGACGAAATTCAATCGTCAATAAACCATCTGTTTGCAGTACCGAATAATCATACAGTTCATTCACTGTCGTAACGGTCAAAGTAGTTTCTTGTTTCACCGAAGTCGTATCGATAAATTTAACGGGCGTGGCAAATTCGGAAACGTCCAAACGTTTCGCCAAACCATTTGGCAATTGCGTATTTAAGAAACTGATAATAACCTTTCCACCTTCTTTTTTAGAATTGATGAGCGTATTTGGATTTGCCAACGACACTAAAATTCGCCCTTCGCTTTTGTCGCCGCGCCGAAAATCAAAACCGCTAATGGCTTGCTCTGGAATAAACGCGGAAACCATCGCATTCGTAGATTTAGTCGTTTCGGTGGTACTCAATTTTGCTGGCGATTGGGGAGTGAATACTGTTTTCGTTTCAACGTTGGGTGTCAGGGTTAGCAATACTTTGTTACCTTCAGTTTTCATTTCAAAGGGTGTCGTATCAAGTAAATTCAAAATTACTCGGACACGCCCATCCGCTTCAATCACATACGCATTCAGAGCAGAACCTTGATTGATAGGATAGATTTTTTTAGTCAGTCCATTTTTTACATTTACAAAATCGAGTACGATTCGTGCTGGATTGTCCGTTTTAAAAATTTTTGGCGTGACGGCGGTATCCGATAATTCTAGTTGGATTTGTAATTTGTCGCTAGATTGCGAGGTAAAGTTAATCGCTGATAATGTCAACGGTACAGCGGCGTAACCTGCAACGGGCGTGAAAAATAGCCAAATGGTAATTAACACGTTTGACAGCAAGCTGATTTTGGCAATCATGGGCTTACTCCGTTAAGGTTAAAGTGGTGGGCTGTTCGATAAAACGCCCTGGTTTATTTGGCATAATTTCAATTGTGTCGATTTTATCTTTATCGATAAATATAATTTTGCCGTCATTTTTGCCGAGATGATTACCTACTTTTACACGATAAACAATGCCATCATTTTTAATTAACCCCCACAACACCGACTTCATGTTAACGGTACCGACCATTTTCATACCACTTATTTCAAAGGCTTCGAGTGGCTCTCTGACCCGATTGGTGTCCGGGCGAATGCCATTATCTGGCTCATTTTTTTCGGGCGCGACTTTAATTTTTTCAACCAATTTAAATGGATCGCGTAAATTTTCGGTTGGCTTGAAAATAAAAGGTTCAACGATTTTGAAATCCGGCACCACGGGTTCAATTGTTACAGCTGGATGATCGATTTTAATACTCGCAATGTAACCGTGTAATTCACTGAAATCATGGCTTTCGCACGCAGTTAAGAAAGTTACCATAAAAATAACCAACGAAAAATGGATGCGTGATAATCGCATCGGACTATTGAACATCATGTTGACTGCTTCCATTGTCACGATAGGTTTTTACCATGACTGCCATTGATACTTTATGCTGTGTGCTAATTTTTGCTTTATCAATAGGCGTAATGGTTAAATCGTGAATAGTAACAATACGCGGCAATGATGCCAATTTACCAATAAATAAACAGAGTTCTTCGTATTTTCCAATTACTTCCAGGTTAATGGGTAATTCAGAATAAAAATCTTGGCTCACAGGAGTCATCGGCTTCAATAATTTGAATTCTAAGCCGCTAGAAGTACCAGCTTGCGAAATATCAATTAACAATTCCGATATTTCCTCTTCCATTGGCATTTGCTTAATAATCTCAAGTAATTTTTGTTTAATGGTCTTAATCTGATTTTGATATTCAGGTAAATTTTTCGACTGATTATACCCCGTGACAAACGCGCTTTTTAATTCAATTTCTTTTTTTTCTGCGACATCTAATGCTGCTAATTGACCGCTGGTATCGTAATAAATCGCGCCACCTGCTATGACCATGCAGCTCAAGGTGATGACCCCGATTTTAACCAGCATCGGCCATTCCCATGCCGAATTAAAATTCCAATCGATTTCCGCTAAATTTATTTTTGCTAATTTCATCGCTCTATTTATCCGTTTTTTTTACGTCGGGTAAATCGCTTTGTTGGGTTCGCAAAGTAAAATCACTCATTTCTTCCTCGCCAATTCCTTTTTCCGTAGCGAGATTATTAGGCGATTTAATTACGTCTAATGCAGGCGTTTGTAACCAAGGCGAATCATCAATTCTACTCATGAATGCCGACACTAAATCATTCGTCTGCGCTTTGCCCTCAAACACCAGATTTCTACCCGTGCGCGTCAATTTCATTATAAACAAACCATCGGGAACAGTGCGTGGAATTTCATTAAATAAATGTACAATTTCTGGGCGCGATTGCTGCAAATTGTGAATTACGGTAATTTTGTTAATTAAACTTGTTTTTTGTTCTTCAATGTTTTTAATGTCGATAATTTGCTTATCCAACAAGGTAATTTCGTTTTGTAATAGGTTATTACGTTGCGTTTGATAATCTTGTAAATCGGCAATGTAAAAATGAATGCCTATAAAAATACCGGCAACTGCCACAACTGATACGGCCAAAGCATTGATGAAGTTTTGTTGTTTTTGTTTGCGTAATTCTTCGCGCCACGGCAATAAGTTGATTTTAATCATTCATCAAAGCTCCGTAACGCCAACCCGCAAGCCACTAACATCGCGGGGGCATCTTTCCCTAAATTGTTTGGGTTGACCCGCGACGACAGTTCCATATTCACAAATGGATTCGCAATATACGTTGGTACCCCTAACGCTTGAGAGACCAATTGATCAACACCTAAAATTGACGCACACCCCCCTGCAATAATAACGCTATCGATGGGGCGGCTAGCGGTCGAAGCCACAAAAAATTGTATGCCGCGTTGAATCTGTTGAACCATGCTACGTTTAAAAGGTTCAAGAACATATGTTTCGTAATTATCGGGTAAACCGCCGACTTTTTTCGAGATACCCGCTTCTTCGTAAGTTAAACCATAAGTCCGTTGAATATCTTCCGTCAGTTGTTTGCCGCCAAAATTCTGTTCGCGGGTATAAATTGCCCGTCCATTATAAAGAACATGAAGTGTTGTTAAACTTGCGCCGATTTCAATCACAACAATGGTTTTATTCTCTGTCGAATAAGGCAGCTGATTAGCTAACAGCGTAAACGCATTTTCAATGGCAAAGGCTTCAATATCGACAATTTTTGCTTTCAATCCAGCTAATGACAATGCCAGCACGCGATCGTCAACATTTTCTTTTCGAGAGGCAGCTAACAAAACATTCACGCGACTTGAATCCATTTCATTCAGGTATTCTATTTCAAAATCAAAATTAACTTCGTCAATACCGTAAGGAATATATTGCTCCGCTTCGATGATGATTTGCTCCACCATTTCATCGTCCGTTAAATCCGCCGGTAAGGTAATCAATTTGGTAATCACGGAAGAGCCACCCACTGCGACAGCGGCTTGCTTTAAACGTGTCCCCGATCTCTCTACCGCTTTTTTAATAGCCTCACTGATTACCGCAACGTTAGCAAGGTGCCTATCCACTACGGCATCGCGCGGCAATGGCGTAACCATATAACTTTCGACTTTATAATTATTACCGCGTTTACTCAGTTCTAATAATTTCACTACAGTCGTCGTAATATCAATACCGAGGACAGTAGCTTGTTTTTTTCTAAACCTAAAAACATTGGGGTCGAGAGTAAATTTGAGCTTGTTTGTTAACCAATTCATGTTCATGATTTTTTTAAAAGTTAATGAAAAATTATCATTAAACAGACTCGAAACACGCTCAAATGCCATACCATAACACACAGAATGTGACCGCAATTTAAGCTAATTTACCGTGACATTGTTTGTATTTTAAGCCGGAATTGCATGGACAGGGATCATTTCGCGCAATGCTGTCATCCGTTAAACTCGTCGGCTGATTTACGAAAGTAGGTTCTTCCATATCTGCTAACGCCATTAAATGTTCGCTGTCGCGTGACATGGCCGTCACCGGAAATGGTGTTGTTGACACGTTTTCGGCTTCAAGTTCCTTTTCGAATTCAGCGGCTTCCGTTGGAATTTTAAACAACAAACCGACCACTTCAAACTTAACTGTTTCGAGTAAATCGGTAAACATGTCAAAGGCTTCGCGTTTATATTCTTGTTTCGGGTCTTTTTGCGCGTAACCCCGAAAATGAATACCTTGACGCAAATAATCCATCGCCGCTAAATGCTCTTTCCAGTTGTGATCCAACGCGCGTAACATGAATGTTTTTTCAACGTGGCGTAATGTGTCTTGACCTAAAATGGCTTCTTTCTCGGCATGATTTGCTTCCAAAATATCGATGATATATTGGCGTAAAGTTTCTTCTTGAAGCCTTTTGTTTTCAGTAAGTAGTTTCTGTACGGCAATTTCAACGCCAAATTCGACCCGCAAATGTTCTTCTAAACCGGCAATGTTCCACTGTTCTGCCATTGTTTTCGCAGGAATATAAAGCGTAATCATATTATTGACCACGTCTTCGCGAATTGCTGTCACAATGTCGGAAATATCATCCGCTGCCATGATGTCGCTACGTTGGGCGTAAATCACTTTACGTTGATCATTTGCCACGTCGTCATACGCCAAAATTTCTTTACGAATGTTAAAGTTGTGCGCTTCCACTTTGCGTTGTGCATTTTCAATCGAGCGTGTTACCCAAGGATGTTCAATTGCTTCGCCGTCGCCCATGCCTAATTTTTGCATCATACTAGCAACCCGATCCGACGCGAAAATTCGCATTAAATCGTCTTCCAAGGATAAGAAAAATCGGCTCGAACCGGGATCGCCTTGTCGTCCAGAACGACCCCGCAATTGGTTGTCAATTCGGCGAGATTCGTGGCGTTCAGAGCCGATGACGTGTAATCCACCGCTAGCCACCACAGCATTATGACGGTCTAACCATGCACCGCGTACTTTGTCTTTTGCCGCTTGAGAAACGTCGTCGCCTAATGCCACTAATTCAGCTTCTAAATTACCACCCAACACAATATCGGTACCGCGTCCCGCCATGTTTGTGGCAATGGTGACGGCGAAAGGTTGTCCGGCTTGTTCAATAATATGCGCTTCACGTTCGTGCTGTTTGGCGTTTAAAACTTCGTGTTTAATGCCTTGTGAGAGTAATAAATTCGACACCAATTCGGAATTTTCAATCGACGTGGTTCCTACCAATACGGGTTGTCCACGACTAACGCAATCTTTAATATCGCCTGCCACAGCGTTATATTTTTCAGCGGAAGTTAAAAAGACCACGTCACCCAAATCACGACGAATCATATTGCGATGCGTTGGAATCACAACCACTTCTAAGCCATAAATTTTATTTAATTCAAACGATTCCGTGTCTGCGGTGCCAGTCATGCCGCACAATTTTTCGTATAATCGAAAATAGTTTTGAAAGGTAATCGCCGCGAGAGTTTGATTTTCGTTTTGAATCGGCACGCCTTCTTTGGCTTCAATCGCTTGATGCAAGCCTTCAGACCAACGACGACCCGCCATAGTTCGACCTGTGAATTCGTCCACAATAATGACTTGTTCGTCTTTTACGATATATTCGACATCGCGTCTAAACAAGGTGTGAGCGCGTAATGCAGCACTGATGTAGTGCATTAAACGCAAATTCGCCGAATCGTATAAACTCGCGCCTTCCGTGAAAAGTCCATGTTCGACCATCAGGCGTTCGATATTTTCGTGGCCTTCTTCGGTTAAGTGAATTTGCTTGGTTTTTTCATCGACAGAATAATCACCGGCTTCATGCTCTTTCGCTTGTTTTGTCAGCAAGGGTACGATGGCGTTGACTTTGAGATAAATATCGCTGGTGTCGTCCGTCGGGCCCGAAATAATTAACGGCGTGCGAGCTTCGTCAATTAAAATCGAATCGACTTCGTCAACCACCGCGAAATGCAAATCACGCTGTACTTTTTGATCCAGCGTAAACGCCATGTTGTCGCGTAAATAGTCAAAACCAAATTCGTTATTGGTTCCGTAAGTAATGTCGCAAGCGTAGGCTGCACGACGTTCGGGCGGTTCCATTTGTGACAAGATTACGCCGGTACTCAACCCTAAAAAATCGTAGAGTTTTTTCATCGTTTCGGAATCACGTTGAGCCAAATAATCGTTGACTGTGACAACGTGAACACCGCGTGCGGGCAAGGCGTTCAAATACGAAGCTAGCGTCGCCATTAACGTTTTACCTTCGCCCGTTTTCATTTCAGCGATTTTACCACTGTGTAAAATCATGCCGCCGATTAGCTGCACATCAAAATGCCGCATTCCGAAAACGCGCGTTGAGGCTTCGCGTACCGTGGCAAAGGCTTCGGGTAAAAGCTGATTGAATTTTTCCCCTTGCGCTAAACGCTCACGAAATTCTTGCGTTTTTGCCTGCAACGCCACGTCAGAAAGTTTTTCGTATTCTAAAGACAGTGCATTGATCTTTTTAACCAAGACAATTTTTTTCTTAATCAGCCTGTCATTGCGGCTACCTACAACTAATTTGACCAATTTGCCCAGCATACTTTTTCCAATGTGAATTTAGTGAAAATTTAGTAAAAACGTGGAATTATATACTGTCTACGGTATTAGTTACAGCGTAAATCAAATCTATAAACCCGAACGTCGATGCACATTCCAAAGCGTATTTTTCGCAATGTGAATGTGGTAAGAAATAAAATAACGAATACTGATGTCATGGATTACGGCGCGTTAGCAATTAAAATTGCGCGTTTGGGGGCGGGTAAATTTTCACAGGTTAATGCAGGATTTTCAGGATTTAAAAAATTTTTCAACGAATGAAAGCGCATCCAGTCTGTGGTGCGTTGTTCTTCGGTCGAAGTCACCGTGACATCGATAACGCGCACATTATTAAAGCCACAACGTTCCAACCAACTTACCAACGTCGTACAAGTGGGCAAAAACCACACATTTCGCATTTGTGCGTAACGATCTTTCGGCAATAAGGTTTCACCTAATTCGCCGTCAATGACCAGCGTTTCTAAAATTAACTCGCCGCCTAATTTCAAACAATCACGCAATTCAAATAAATGGTCAATCGGCGAACGGCGGTGATACAAAACCCCCATCGAAAACACGGTATCAAAACAATTCAATTTCGGCGGCAAGGCTTCAATACCTAATGGCAAAACATCAATCGGCGCATTGTTGTCGTAGAATTGTTTGATAATTTGAAATTGCATCACGTTGAGCAACATAGGATCGATGCCAATGATCCGTTTCGCACCTGCGCCAAGCATTCGCCAACAGTGATAACCGTTGCCACAACCGACATCTAAAACCAGCCGATTTTTGAGCGGCGCAATATGCTTTTCCAACCGTTGCCATTTCCAATCTGAACGCCATTCGGTGTCAATGCGAATTCCAAATAAATCATAAGGGCCTTTGCGCCACGGACAAAATGCTTGCAGTTGCGCTTTGAATTCTTGCTGCAATTCGGGAATGATTTCGTCTACGTCGCCGAGTTTTACCGTATCGCTAGAAATATCACGGAATTGCGGTGAAAGTTTTGGCAATTGTTCAAGTTGCGTTTGCCAACGAATCAAATCGCCGTGTTTCGTGGTATCGAAAGCGACCGCGATTTGTTCGGGTAATTGGTTTGCCCAATTTTCAACATTGGCTTCGCGCAACGCGCGGTACAAAGCGGAATAGGGCATTATTTAAGCGCGATAAAGGAGGAAAAATTGAAATATTGAAACCATAATTCTGTGCTACTAAAACCAACGGATTGCAGCCGTTGTTGATGTTGCGCGAAAGTTTCGGGAATTAAGACATTTTCGAGTGCGGTGCGTTTTTGGCTAATTTCTAACGCGCTATAACCTTGTGCTTTTTTAAAAGCGTGATGCAAATCGATTTGCAAGGCTTGTTGCCGTTCATCTTCAAACGCGAGTTTTTCGGAAATAATCAACGCGCCATTTGGCAATAAACCCGCGTAAATTTTCGCAAGCAACTTTTCGCGATCTTCAACAGCCAAAAATTGCAGCGTAAAATTTAACACCACGACGGACGCATTTTCAATTTTTACATCTCGAATATCGGCGCACTGCAATTCAATAACGGTTGAATAACGCAGCGTTTCTTGTTCGAGCAAATTTTCTAAACGCGCCAACATCGCTGATGAATTATCGACGGCGATAATTTTACAATTTTCAACGGTGATATTTTGGCGCATTGCAAAAGAGGCGGCACCGAGCGAACAACCTAAGTCATAACAAACGCTGTGCGGTCGTGCAAAACGTCCCGCCAACAAACCAATCGCCGCGATTATTGTTTGATAACCTGGGACGGAACGTTGAATCATATCGGGGAAAACTTGCGCGACGTTTTCGTCAAAGGCAAAGCCATTAACTTCCCCAAGCGGTTGACTGTAAAGCGAATCTTTAATTGATGTCATTGAAAAGTAGGCTGTGGCGCAAAAATAAAAATTAAACCTGCGCCGTTGTGAATCGAAGAATTAAGAATTTTTTAACGCTACAGCGTTGCGTTTTGCCAAACCGTCAATCACGGCATCGAGCGAGCCTTTGGTTTGAACTTCGTCGCTAAACGTGGTGCGGTAATTGGTCACTAAACTGACACCTTCAATCATAATGTCGTAGGCTTTCCATTCACCATTTGCCAAATACATTCTGTAATTAACGGCAATGGGTTGAATTCCTGGTTGCAATACTTCCGTTTTGACAACCACTTTGGTTGCGCCATCTTCCAGTTCGCTGGGTAAAAATCGAACCGACCATTCTTTGAATTCGCTAAAAGCGCGTGAATAAGTGCGAACTAGCAACGTTTGAAATTCTTTTTTGAAGCGTTTTTGTTCATCTAGTGTGGCGGTTTTCCACGCTTTACCTAATACTAACGAAGCAATTTTGTCGAAATCAACGTGCGGGTTAATCGCTTGATCGACAAATTGCGTCACTTTATTGAAATCTTTCAGGAAATTTTGATCTTGCATGCGCTGTTGCAATTTATCCGATGCTTCCGAAATGGCTTGTTGCGGCGGTGATAATTCAGCGGAAATTGCGCGTGTAAACGGCATTAAACCAAGGCATACAACAAACAAAATAAATAAGGTATAGTGTTTAATTCTCACAAAAAATTCCAAAAATAGATATGAATAATGCCAAACATAATAACATTAAATTTCCCGCAATACGCATGAGAAGAATGCGCCGTAATGATTTTTCACGCCGCTTGATGCGTGAAAATAATCTGACGGTTGATGACTTAATTTACCCCATTTTTATTATTGAAGGCACGCATAAGCGTGAAAGTATTTCTTCGATGCCAGGCGTTGAAAGATTATCTTTGGATTTGTTAATTGAAGAGGCGCGTGAACTTTATATTTTAGGCATCCCAGCAATTGCGTTATTTCCCGTTGTGTCAGCAGAAAAAAAATCCGCTGATGCTGCCGAAGCCTATCATCCAGACGGTTTGGTTCAACGAGCTGTTCGTGCGTTGAAACAAGCGGTGCCAGAATTGGGTATTATCACCGATGTGGCGTTGGATCCATTTACGTCGCACGGTCAAGACGGTTTGATTAACGCTGATAGTTATGTTTTAAACGACGAAACGATTGCTGTGTTGGTAAAACAAGCGTTGTCACACGCGAAAGCAGGGGCGGATATTGTTGCGCCGTCCGATATGATGGATGGGCGAATTGGTGCTATTCGTCACGCGCTAGAAGCAGAAAATTATCCACACACGCGAATTTTGGCGTATTCAGCAAAATATGCGTCCAGTTTTTATGGTCCGTTTCGCGACGCGGTAGGTTCAGCGGGTAATTTAGGCAAAGGGAATAAATTCAGTTATCAAATGGACTGTGCAAATTCAGACGAAGCGTTGCGCGAAGTGCGCCTAGATTTAGAAGAAGGCGCGGACATGATTATGGTCAAGCCTGGAATGCCCTATTTAGATATTATCCACCGCGTCAAAACAGAATTTGGCGTACCGACATTTGCGTATCAAGTGAGTGGTGAATATGCGATGCTCAAAGCGGCTTCACAAAATGGTTGGTTAGATGAAAAAGCGGTGGTTTTAGAATCATTATTAGCATTTAAACGCGCCGGTAGTGATGCCATTTTGACCTATTATGCAAAAGCAGTGGCACAATGGTTGCGGGATTAAGCCTGTTTCAAACTAGCATAGATAAGTTTCATAGGTTAGAATTGACAGGATTATTTGTGATAATTATTGCGTAAAAGGAGCAAAGCAAATATGTAATATCGCTTTGAATTACCAATGGATATACGATAAAGTTTTTAAACTACTAGAGGAGTTTGCTCCGTGAAAAAAACAAAGCAACTGTTCGCTGGTGCTACGTTTGCAGCCTTAGGGTTGCAAACCGCTCAAGCGGATTACACCCTTAATTTAATGCAAGGGGTCACGAAAATCAGTAATGATGTTTATGACCTGCACATGCTTATCTTATGGGTTTGTGTATTTATTGGGATTGCCGTTTTCGGTACGATGTTCTACTCGATGTATCATCATCGTAAATCCCGTGGACACCAAGCCGCGAATTTCCATGAAAATACGACGGTCGAAATCATTTGGACAATTATCCCCACTATAATTTTGGTTGCAATGGCAATTCCTGCCACCAAAACTATGCTGGAATTAGATGATGTTCAAAATTCTGATATGTCGATTAAAGTCACTGGAAGACAATGGTATTGGGATTATGAATATCTTGGCACTGGCGTTCACTTTGAAAGTCATTTAGATGCTGCCAGTGAAAAAGCGCATCGTGATGGTTCAGATCCACATAGCGTTCCACACTATTTGTTAAGCGTGGATAGACCATTGGTCGTTCCTGTTGGCAAAAAAATTCGTTTCGTTTTCACATCAGCTGACGTAATCCATTCTTGGTGGGTGCCTGATTTAGGTTGGAAAAAAGATGCAAACCCAGGTTTCATCAACGAAGCGTGGACATCGGTTGATAAACCTGGCACTTATCGTGGTCAATGTACCGAATTATGCGGACGCGATCATGGCTTTATGCCTATCGTCGTTATCGCAATGGAACAAGGCGATTATGATAATTGGGTAAAAACCACTTTAGCGAAACAAGAAGAAAAACCTGATTTAAGCGATTTATCGCGTGAACAGTTAATGGCAAATGGTGCGGCAGTTTATTTGAAAAACTGTGTATCTTGTCATCAAATTGACGGCGCAGGTGCTCCAGGCGATTATCCTGCCTTGCGTGGCAGTGCAAAA
>SESD01000593.1_pt1 | contig 22390 bp, 19 predicted proteins | sample 3171411 | NCBI WGS metagenome assembly SESD01 (sample SAMN06051880, study PRJNA518727) | freshwater metagenome | biome: subpolar coniferous forest; feature: holomictic lake; material: water; isolation source: holomictic Lake 442, 16.5 m depth | place: Canada: near Kenora, Ontario | collected...
ATAAAGCCGCAGACGGCTTTAAGATTTCATTAGCAGCTACTCAAATGCGTTACCAAGCAAGTTTGGCAAACTTATTTGAACTGGAAGATGCGCGTCGCGCTGATTTACAGGCGCAAACGAATGTCGTTACTTTAACTAATGAGCGAGTGTTGGCTTGGATTTCACTATACAGAGCCATGGGCGGTGGTTGGACACAAGCCTTGAATAGCCCTGTCCTGATATTTGATCACGAACTTAAACAAACTGAGTTGCAAAACCCAGAAACCATTCCATGAGATTAACCATGATATCCACTATGCAGGGCTTACAACGCCAATTACTTATCACTCAGCTGTTGCCTTTGTTTTTAATGTTACCGATGATGAGTCACGCAGCAACAGCCAAAGAAGCTCCTGTAGCAAGGCCGGCACTGACGGTTAATGTGATACAAGCACAACGCATTACACTGCCAATTAAAGTTTTTGCCAATGGCAATATAGCCGCATGGCAGGAAGCCATTATCGGTAGTGAGGCTAATGGCTTGCGCCTGACACAGGTCCACGTCAACGTAGGTGATACTGTGTCTAAGGGCCAGTTGCTGGCCGAATTTTCGGAAGAAGCGGTGTTGGCAGATTTAAATCAGGCTAAAGCTAAATTGATGGAAGCTGAAGCGCAAGGTCATGAGGCGCTAGCTAATGCAGAGCGCGCACGCACGCTACAAAATACAGGGGCGATGTCTAGCCAACAGATTGATCAATATCTCACCGCTGCTGATACGGCTAAAGCCAGAGTGGAAGTGGCGAAAGCCGTTGTACAGACACAACAAATACAATTAAAAAATACCAAGATTTACGCGCCTGATAGTGGTGTTATTTCAGCCCGTACGGCAACTGTAGGGGCTGTCATTAGTGCAGGTAGCGAACTATTTAGACTGATACGTCAGAGCAGGTTAGAGTGGCGCGCTGAGGTAGTGTCATCTGACATTGCCAAAGTTAAAGTGGGTATGCAGGTCAATATCACTGCGGCAGACGGATCTAAATTCAGTGGAAAAGTCAGAAAGTTATCACCGACAGTGGATATGCAAACACGTAACAGCTTGATTTACGTAGACTTACCATCCAACAATACAGCAAAAGCCGGCATGTATGCTAAGGGTGAATTTGTGTCTGGGCAATCAAGTGCATTAGCCATACCTCAACAAGCATTGGTGCTTCGTGATGGATTTACTTATGTGTTTGTAGTGAAATCTGAGCAAGGAAGAACCATCGTGAAGCAAATGAAAGTACAACCTGGCCGTCGACTACTTAATCTAGTGGAAATCGTCAGCGGATTGCAAGCGCAGCAATCTGTGGTTGCTTTAGGTGGTGCATTTTTATCAGATAACGATGTGGTTAAAGTGGTATCTGCCATCAGCATTAAAAAATAATTCCTCATAAGCTTATATAAAGACCCAATAGCCGCATGAATATTTCTGCTTGGTGTATTAGAAACCCAATTCCCGCCATCATGCTATTTGTGATGCTCAGCTTCGCTGGCATCATTAGCTATCAGTTGATGAAAGTGCAACATTTTCCTGATCTAGATTTACCCACGGTCAATATTACGGCCTCATTACCTGGTGCATCCCCATCACAGCTAGAAACGGATGTAGCGCGTAAAATAGAAAATAGTGTCGCTACTTTGCAGGGTTTAAAACATATTTACACCACGATACAAGATGGTGTAGTCACGATCACGGCTGAATTCCGCCTTGAGAAGACTGTACAAGAGGCTTTGGATGACGTACGTTCTGCCGTGGCGCAAGTCCGCGCGGACTTGCCGAGTGATCTTCGTGACCCTGAAATAAATAAGCTTAATGTTGCTGCAACACCGATTCTTTCCTACACCATTAGCGCCACAAATATGGATGATGAGGCGCTTTCTTGGTTTGTGGATAATGAGCTTTCAAAAAAACTGCTGAATGTAAAAGGCGTAGGTAAAGTAGCTCGCGTTGGAGGTGTGAATCGTGAGATTAGTGTTAAATTGGATCCAGCTAAACTTCAGGCACTTAATGCTACTGCCGCAGAAATTTCTCATCAGTTAAAACTCATTCAAATGGAAGCCGCGGGTGGCCGCACAAAGTTAGGCGGCAGTGAGCAACCTGTGCGTACCATTGCTACAGTTGGTTCAGCACAGGATGTCGCTGAGATTGAATTAGCCCTCGCTGATGGCCGTAAAATTAAGCTTAATCAAGTGGCTAGTGTCAGTGATGGTTTTTCTGAGCCCCGTTCATCTGCGCTCTTAGATGGCAAGTCAGTAGTTGGATTTGAAATTTCACGCAGTAAAGGTGCTAGTGAAATTGAGGTTGGTGCAGGTGTAAATAAAGCATTTACTGAACTTAGGCTTAAATACCCAGAGGTTGTGCTTACTGAAGCCTTTAATTTTGTAAAACCCGTGCAGGACGAATATGAAGCTTCACTGACCATGCTAATTGAGGGCGCATTATTAGCCGTGTTGGTGGTGTTTATGTTTTTGCGTAATGTTAGAGCAACATTTATTTGTGCTGTGGCATTACCTTTATCAGTGATCCCTGCGTTTATCGGCGTGGCTAGCTTTGGCTTTAGTATTAATATCGTGACCTTATTGGCCTTATCATTAGTAATCGGAATTTTGGTTGATGATGCTATTGTTGAGGTAGAGAATATCGTGCGTCATTTGCGCATGGGTAAATCCCCTTACCAAGCGGCGATGGAAGCGGCAGATGAAATTGGTTTGGCAGTGATTGCGACTACATTTACTTTGATTGCCGTATTTTTACCGACTGCTTTTATGAGTGGTATTCCGGGTAAATTTTTTAAGCAGTTTGGTTGGACTGCGGCATTTGCAATTTTTGCCTCCTTAGTTGTTGCACGGGTGCTGACGCCGATGATGTCGGCTTACCTATTAAAGCCAATGCCAGGGCAAGCTGTTGATACAAAGATGATGCAGCGATATATGCGTTTAACTAGCTGGTGTTTGAAACATCGATTAATTACGGTAGTAAGTGCGGTCCTATTCTTAATTGGATCAGTCAGCTTAATACCATTGCTACCTACCGGCTTTCTTCCAGCCGATGACAGCTCCCAAACCCAAGTTTATTTAGAGTTGGCTCCTGGGGCTACACTTTCACAAACCACACAGTCGGCGGAACAGGCCCGTGTGTTGATTAAAGATATTCCGCATATTAAAACTATTTATACCGCAGTTGGTGGTGGCAATGCTGGTGCTGATGCCTTTGTAAATTCTGGTGTAGCTGAAACACGTCAAGCCACATTAACAATTCTCCTTGATGATCGTGGTTCAAGACCTCGTAAGCAAGTAATTGAAGCAGATATGCGATTAGCACTGATGAATTTAGCAGGTGTTCGCAGCAAAGTCGGTCTTGGTGGCTCCGGTGAGAAGTATGTGCTGATGTTAAGCGGCGATGATCCAGTGACTTTACGCAGTGCGGCAGAGGCCGTCACGCAAGATCTTCGCACTATAGTGGGAATCGGCAATATTGCTTCAAGTGCCAGCTTAATTCGCCCAGAGATGATTGTTCGTCCAGACTTTAACAAGGCTGCTGATTTGGGTGTAACTAGCAGTGCCATAAGTGAGACTCTGCGTATCGCCACCAATGGCGATTATGACTTTGGATTGGCTAAATTGAACCTAAGTGCGCGCCAAGTCCCTGTGGTAGTGCAACTGGCAGATGAAGCACGCCAAGATCAAAGTGTGCTAGAGCGCTTAACTATACCTGGGTCCAAAGGGCCAGTTATGCTAGCGCAAGTGGCCAGTTTTAACTTAGAAGGCGGTCCTGCAGTAGTTGATAGATATGACCGCTCACGTAATGTGCAGATTGAGGTGGAGCTATCCAAACTTACTTTAGGTGAGGTTACTGCTGCAGTGAAAAAGCTCCCGAGCATTCAAAGGCTTCCAGCTGGAGTTAGGCAAATTGAAGTGGGCGATGCTGAGGTAATGACTGAACTTTTTGGTAGCTTTGCCCTAGCAATGCTCACTGGAGTGCTTTGTATTTATATTGTGCTGGTAATCTTATTTAAGGATTTTTTACAGCCATTGACTATCTTGGTGGCTTTGCCACTGTCATTAGGGGGGGCTTTTATAGCGTTATTAGTAGCCCACAAAAGTTTTTCTATGCCGTCGTTAATTGGTTTGGTTATGTTGATGGGAATCGCTACCAAAAACTCTATCTTGCTAGTTGAATATGCTATTTTGGCACAACGTGAGCACGGCTTAAGTCGCTTTGATGCCTTGCTGGACGCATGCCATAAGCGTGCACGCCCCATTGTGATGACTACCATTGCTATGGGTGCAGGTATGTTGCCAATTGCTGCTGGTTGGAGTGCTGGTGACACTTCATTCCGCTCACCGATGGCGGTGGCTGTCATTGGTGGTTTAATGACGTCTACCTTCTTAAGTTTGTTGGTAATACCCGCGGTATTCAGTTATGTAGATGATTTTAAGCTTTTGTTTAAAGAGAAGTTGAATCAATTAGGCGAAAATAGAAAGGCTTAAGTTTACCAAAAATGTTATGAAATGAAAAAGGGTTGGAATTTATTCCAACCCTTTTTCTTAGAAGATTTATCCTTAGTGACAACTCGATGTATTTTTTATAAAAATACGAGAAAACCATCAGCAAAATAAATCATACCCACTAAGCCCGCCAAAGTGCCCGCTAACCATACAACTTTCTTTTTCAGCAACCCAGCTATTGATGACAAGAGAATTGCAATTTGCAAATAAATAACTGCCATGCCAAAGGCTTTAGAGTGGATTTGAGCTTCATCTCTAACACTCTCAAGCTGCTTTGCTTTTACTTGAGCCTCTGACTTTTCTTTTTCATACTTCTCAATTTTACTTTTGTAATCTGCAATTTTCTCGGCATATGTAGATGCAAGCTTTTGGTTTGAACCTTGCTGAAGTTCAATTAAATCGAGTTCTAATTTGTCTATTTGCACTTGGTAGATATAGGATTTAATTCCCTTAGCCTGAAAGTAGGCCCATTCATCTGAAGCTTGCGCTTGTGATATTACTGATCTAGTAGAAAAACCTCCACCCTTAAAAGTAGAGAGTGTCGCACAAACAGCAAATATCACTGTTGTTAATGCCAAGTAATTCAGCCATACCTCTTTTTTTTCATCACGCATATCATCTCCCTTAAGACTTCATAACAGTCATTCTCTAACCTAAAAGTTATTCAAACCATCTGATATTCATTGTAGGCATTTGACCATTTAAATAAAAGACAGTGGTTAATTTAACCTAAGAACTAAGACGAATAATACTTATTTTTTTATCCTTAAGTATTAAAGATTGATGTAAATCAAACGTGAGCTTACAGAGTTCTTTTATATTACCAACATAAGCTATACCTTAATATATAAAAAGGTTTTATAAAATGATAAAAACTTTAAAAACAATACTATTCCTAGTTACGGTCGTAATCACTCTATCTCCTATTACCAGTTTTGCTGTTCCATCCTACGGACGGCAAACAGGAATGAATTGTGCTGCATGCCACACCAGTTTCCCAGAACTTACACCTTTTGGTAGAGAGTTTAAGCTTAATGGATATACCTTGGGTGAGCGGCAGTTGATACCACTAGCTGCCATGATGCAATTTTCGATGACCAATGTTGCTAAGAATCATGATAATACTGGTGCGCAAATGATGCCACATCAGAATGACCCGCAATTTGATGTGTTAGGAGTTTTTGCTGCAGGCAAGTTGAGCGATTATGCGGGCATGTTTGTGCAATGGACTTACTCAAACAATGGGATCACAAATAGTGATGGTAAGCTCGTAGGGCATAGTGGACTGGATAACACTGACCTAAGATTGATTATGACGCATGATATTCTTGGGAAAAATACAGTCTTTGGTTTGAATTTAAACAACAACCCTTCTGTGCAGGATGTATGGAACACTACGCCTGCTTGGGGATTTCCATTTAATGGCCCCAATTTACCTGGCGTTCCAGGCCCAAGCTTTACTAGTTCTATTATAGAAGGTGGCCTTAGTCAACAGGTGGCTGGTCTGGGCGCCTATGTTTGGTATGACCGTCATTTATATGGTGAACTGTCATTCTATGGAAATGCGAATAAGGCATTCCGTATTTTAAGTGCTGGGCAGAACTGGAATGATGGGTCTGTAACTAGAATAGATGGGAGAAATAACCCATATTGGCGCTTGGCATGGAACGAAGATTGGGGTGCTCACTCGCTGATGTTTGGTACGTATGGTATGCAAGTAGATAAATTCCCTGATCCATTAAGTCCCTATGGCCCAACGGACAGGTTAACAGATACTGCTCTAGATGCTCAATATCAGTTCTTGTCTGACCCTCATATCGTCACGGTGCAGACTACTTTTCTGCATGAGAAGCAGGATAACAGGGCTAGTTATGACTCGACTTGTGCAAATGGGCCATGTAATCCCCAGAATCACTTGAACACATTCAAGGCTAAAGCAAGTTATTTATACGACAGAAAATATGGCGCCTCTCTTGCTTACTTTAACACTACGGGGAGTAATGATGCATTTGCATTTAATAGCTCAAGTAATCCTGTAACTAAGCCAGATACCCAAAGCTACGTCATACAGTTAGATTACAATCCTTGGACATTCGCTAGAGTATCATTGCAATATACAGGTTATACCAAGTTTGACGGTTCTAGAGAAGTGGATGCGTTGGGCCTAAAGCCAAGTGATAGAAACACACTGTTCCTTAGCACTTGGTTTGCTTTTTAATCTAATCGGAGAATGATGATGAATTATCGTATATTGGTGTCTCTTGGATTAATCGGCTTAGCTATGGTTTCATCTACTTTTGCAGCAGAGTCTGGCAGTAAACTTGAGAGCCAGCTTTGTTCAGTATGTCACGGGCGAGGGGGTACAACTAGCTCAGAGCTTTTTCCTCAGCTTGCAGGGCAACCAGCACCTTATTTTATTACCCAAATGAAAGCATTTAGGGACAAGTCGCGCTCAGAAGAAAATGCTCAGAGATTTATGTGGGGCATTTCTTCTAGGCTTTCGGATCAAGATATTGAGCAATTGGCCTCTTTTTATGAAACTAAAACACCCTCGCATCTTGGTAAAATTTCAGATCAAGTGAAGTATGACTTAGGCAAAGATATTTTTACAAAAGGTCATCCTGATAAAGCTGTTCCACCTTGCATGGCTTGCCATGGGGAAAAGGGTGAAGGCCAGGGGGCTACACCTAGACTCGGCGGTCAACATGAGGTTTACCTTACAAGGCAACTCAAGGTCTTTTATGGTAATGAACGTCCTGCCGCAGTGGTCATGCATGAGGTGGTGAAAGGCTTGTCAGAAACTGATATCGAAGCTATAGCGCAATACCTGCAAGCCCAATAAATACTTTTGTAAAATGCAAATGTAAGTTGACCATTTATTTTTGTCGCCTTCGATAGGCCTGCTTTAAGCGTAACGGGCTTGAATAAATTTGATACATAAAGAAATTTGTAAGGTTTGTGACAGTTTCGAGGCTTACGATGGCATTCATGGTAAAAGATTAAAAAAATTCTTAACCAGCTTTGTTAACGCAATACTTACTTATTTTTGGAGATTATAATGAATAAATTATTAGCAACATTATTAGCTGGCGCTTTTGCATTATCTTTAGGCTCAGCAGCATTTGCAGCAGACGCTGCTAAACCAGCTGAAGCCGCAAAAGCTCCAGTAGCCGCTGCAGCAGCGCCAGAAGCTAAAGCTGATGTAGCTAAACCAACAGCAACTGTTAAAGCTGCGCCTAAAAAAGCTAAGAAACATGCAGCTAAAGCGAAGAAAGCTTCTGCTAAACCAGCTACAGTTAAATAATAAATAACGTAGCTATTTAGTTCTGATCGAAGTACCAAGGGCGGATACAACGCCCTTTTTTTTGCCTGTTACTTACTGTTTGTTAAGTAACAGGAAATTCCAAGACAAAGGCGTTGTAGCTATCGCGGCCTTTGTAATTATTCAGCAGTAGATTCTTTGCCCGCAGTTTTCTCTTCTTTACTTTCATCAGAGAAGAATGGGAACAATAGTGGTAATAATAGTAAAGTAAAAAAGGTGGCGGTAATGAGTCCGCCTACAATTACTACCGCAAACGGTCGTTGAGTTTCAGAACCTATGCTATGCGATAGAGCTGCAGGTAATAAGCCTAAGCCAGCCATTAAAGCTGTCATCAAAATCGGTCTCAGTCTTGCTACAGCGCCATCTAAAATTGCATTAGACAGACTGGCTCCTTCCAGTATCAGATGTTTAATTTGCTCCACCATAATGACACCGTTTTGGACAGAGATCCCAGCTAAGGCAATAAAGCCTACCGCGGCAGAGACTGATAGGTGTAAACCAGCTAAACCTAATCCAGCCAAGCCACCTATTAATGTAAATGGAATCATTAGTAAGACCAAAATGGCATTACGCACAGACTTAAACGCCCAGAAAAGAATGACAAAAATTAAAAGGATGGACAGCGGCACGATTACTTCAAGACGTTTCATTGCACGTTGCTGATTTTCAAACTGACCACCCCAAGTCATATTATAGCCAGCAGGTAAAATGACATTTGCTTGAACCTTAGCCATAGCCTCTTTCACAAAGCCACCTTGGTCACGATTAATTAAATTACATTTAATAGAGACTATCCGAGATACCCCTTCACGACTAACTCGGTACGCACCTTGTTTTATACTAATGTCAGACAATTCGCTTAGTGGGATAGTACTAACACCATCAGGCAGTGTGATTGGTAAATTATCGATGCTATCAACTGATTGGCGGTATGGAGCATCCAACCTTAGCGTGACATCAAAACGTCGATCTCCATCATAAAAGGTATTTGCTGCAGTGTCTGCGAGTGCAGTTTGGACTGTATTGTTGACGTCGCCAACAGCCAAACCATATCGTGAAAGCTTGGTTCTATCTAAGGTGATATTTAATTCAGAGTTACCAGAAATACGGATAGCTTCTACATCACTAGCACCACGAATAGTATTAAGTACGCTAACCACTTGATTGGCTTTTTCTTCAAGTATGCCAAGATTAGGACCGAAAATCTTAATCGCAATCTCACCCTTAACGCCTGACATTGCCTCTTCCACATTATCCTGAATAACTTGTGAAAAGTTTGTCGGTATACCTGGAATAATATGTATTTTTGCCGACATATCTTTAATTAATGCCTCTTTGTTTGGGAAGCTCCATGTGTCGGACGGCGTAAGGTCAGCAAATATTTCAATATTATTGGGTCCTTTAGGATCGGTTCCATCATCAGGACGACCTACTCCAGAGCTCACCATTTTCACTTCTTTATACCCTCTTAATATCTCTCTTGCATGGCGTTCAATTTCTTTAGATTTATATAAGTTGGTAGAAGGGGGGAGGCTAATAGTTAACCAAATATTACCTTCATCAAGTTTTGGTAAAAACTCTGAACCTAGCATAGGTGATAAGGATAATGATAAAACCAGTAGTCCTACAGAAGCAGCAATGACAAGCAATCTCATTTTGGCCATATTAAGTAAGAAATCTTTATAGCTTTCTTTAATTTTTTCCATCCAGACGCTGTGTTTTTCGCCCATATCTTCACGACGCATGGTAAATGAAAGTAGAGCTGGAATTAATGTAAGCGTTAGAACGATAGCACCTAATAACGCAAAACTAAGAGTAAATGCCATGGGTGAAAATATTTTTCCCTCCACACGCTGGAATGTAAAAATAGGCAGAAACGCTAGAATAATGATGAATTTTGAGAATAAAATCGGGCGTCCCATTTCCACTGCAGTATTTTTTAGCGTCTGAATACGCCAGCTATAAGAGGCATGTTGAGGAAACTTATCGAGTTGGGTAAACGCTAGTTTCACCATCAAAGCTTCTACTAACACCACGGCACTATCGATAATAATTCCGAAGTCGACTGCGCCTAAAGAAATTAAGTTGGCAGATACACCGCAGATATCCATGACGATAAAAGCAAATAGTAAAGATAGTGGAATCACCGAAGCTACAATTAGTGCAGCACGCCAATTACGTAGAAAAATAATTAAGATTGCCACAACCAATAGTGCGCCAACAATCAAGTTCTCTGAGACGGTGCTTACTGTGTGTTTAATTAAGTTGGTCCGATCATAAAACGGCGCTATACGAACTCCGGCTGGTAATTTTTTATTTGTTTCTTCTACCTTCAAGCGCAATAAATCAATGACCTTTGCTGGGTTTTGGCCTTTATTCATAATGACGATGCCTTCCACTACATCGTCTTGACTGTTATACGAAACAATACCTGAACGAGGTCGGTCACCTATCTCTACTTTGGCGATGTCACTAATAAGTATCGGCTTGCCAGCGCGTGAAGTAATTACGGTTTTGGCAATGTCATCTAAGTTTTCATATAAGCCAACGCCACGCACTACAAGTGATTCATCACCTCGACGCATTAAGCCGCCGCCGACATTGCTACTATTATTGCCTAGGGCCTTGTTGACTTGATCAATGCTGATGCCAAATTTTGTTAAGAGATAAGGATTGAGTAGTACTTGATATTCTTTGACAGCCCCCCCAAAACTTGTGATGTCTGCCACGCCTGGAACGGTTCTAAGTATTGGGATGATTTTCCAATCTTGAATTGCACGTATTTCCCGTTGAGGCATGTCTTTGGGAGCCTCAACAACATAACGGTAAATTTCACCCACAGCAGTTGTTAGAGGTGCCAATGTTGGTTGGAGTCCTGGTGGTAATGTTACTTCCTGTAGACGCTCTAATACCTGCTGGCGAGCAAAGTAATCATCGGTATGCTCTGAAAAAGTTAGGGTCACAACAGATAGGCCGGTAATCGATACTGACCGCATTTGCATTAAATGAGGCACTCCACTCATAACATGTTCAATCGCCAGTGAAACCACTCGCTCTACCTCTTCTGGAGCTAAGCCAGGCGCCTGCGTGACAATGCCTACGTGCACATCTTCAACGTCGGGGAATGCTTCAATTGGTAAATTTTGAACTGCAAAGTAGCCGGCAACAATAATGACTAAAGCGCCTAGCAACACAAAGATGCGCTGCTGAAGCGAGAAAGTGATGAGATTTTTTAACATGGTTTTTGCTTTACTTAAGGTGGCAAGTTACTTGGCAATAGCTAATTCGGAGTTAAGCAAAAAAGCACCTGAGCTAATTACACGCTCACCAACGTTTAATCCACTTTTTACAGTAGCAAACTCACGCTCTTGCGAATTAAGTGTTACACGACGCTTCTTAAAGTGGTTGGGCGTAATCTCAACAAATACATAGTTATATAAACCTTCAGTAATTAACGCAGTATTCGCTAGGCGTATCACCTTTACATTTTGTGTGTTCAACGGTGTAATTTGCGCATACATTTCAGGTTTAAGTTTTCCGCGACTTTGTACTGAGCAGCGTACGGTAATTCTCCTAGTGGTAGGGTCTACCATTACACCTATGGAGTCTATATTGCCGGTAAATACTTCATCTGGATAAGCATCAACATGAATGGCTAATTTTTGACCTGGTGAAACCTTAGCTAGATCGCGCTCGGGCAGATCTATGCTTGCCCACAGGTGGTCTGGATTGGTAATAATAAAGAGGGGTAGTGCTGCATCTGGGCGCACTTCAGAGCTGGGATTAATCTGCCTGTCGACTACTGTGCCAGAAATCGGAGAGCGTAGCATAAAGCTTTCATCGGCATTGCGTTGTGCACCTAGATTTTTTAAATGCGCGTTAGCGCGCTGTTCTTCAGCGGTCGCTTGGGCTAAATCGGATTGGCTAGTTTCAAAATCTTTGCGAGCAATCACGCCACCTTCTAGGAGTAAATTATTACGTTCAAATGCTTTATGTTTAAGTTGTAGGTCAGCAGAGGCTTTACGTGCGTCAGCCAACGCACTGCCAAGTTCTGGCGAATCAATGGTCGCCAAGACTTGTCCCGCTTTTACTTTTTCGCCAACTTGCGCTTTGATACTAAGCACGCGTCCTGAAATTGGAGAGCTAACTCGACTAGTATAATTTTCATCGAAAGTTATTTTACCGTTAAGTGGAGAAGTTGTAGACGCGGTAATTTCTATGACAGGTTCTATTTTAAGATTAGCTAACTGAGGAGCATTGGCTGCAAAGCTTACTTCATCAGATAAAGCCTTTTTTACTGCGGCTATTTTTTCAGCTGCATAAGCATTTGGCAGTGTGAATGCAGTTGCTAATAGCAACACTAGTGAAGCTTTATTCATTGGTTTTCCTCGGTATTGGTAGCCGCTTGCCATGCAGCAAACGCTTTGGCGTAGTCAGCATGAGCCGAAGCTGATTCTAATTGCAATGCGCGCAGCACTCGGCGTGAGTCTAGTAAGTCGGTTACGCCTATTGCTCCATGTTGGTAGGCAAATTCAGCCGCATCAGTAGCTTTTTGAGCTTCCCCTAGCATTTGTTGCTCAAAGCGCTGCACTTTATCGATAGCCGCATCAAGATCAGCCTGGCTGCGGGTAATTTCACCTATGGCGGTTGCGCGTGCTTGCGACTTGGCTTCCATTGCTGTTACGTAATCAACCTCAGAGCGGGCGATCTCACCTTGATATTGGTAGTTAGTAAAGAGCGGTATGCTTACAAAAGCACCTACTGTATTTTCTCCTACAGCTGGACCTTGACCAGGAAAATGTTGATATTGAACGCCAATATTAAGATCTCTTGTTTTAAGTGAATTTGCAAAGCGTCTATTTTCTTCCGCCTGCTGCGTTCTGGCTTCTGCCGCCAGAATATCAGCACGTTGGTTGAGTTTGGCTTCTAAGCTTAGTGGTGCCAGATTAAGTGCGTTAGGACTAATTAAGTTGGCTGAAGGCCAATGATCTGTTGCAATGATTTTGTTAGCTTCATTTTCTTTACCCATTAAGTAAGCAATATTGGCCTGTGCTTTTTGGTGATTGGCATTGGCCTGGCGTAAGTCATTTTTAACACGCAAAGAATCTACCCTAATACGAGCCACATCAGAAGCCGATATATCGCCGGCTTTTAATCTCAGTTCTGCTGCTTTTAGGGTGTTTTCATATAATGCCACATTACTTATTTGAATCTGTTCTGACTCTTGCGCCAGAACCAAATCATAATAAGCATAGGCTAGCGTCAGAGTTTGTTGTCTGCGTGTGTCTTTTAGATCATAGCTTGAAGCTTTAATACCATTTTCAGCAGAGGCCATGCGTATTTCACGTTTATCTCCACGCTCAAGTAACTGATTAATTTGTACGCTACTATTTAAGGTTTTATCGGCTAGGCTATTACTACCATTAGGGTTTGCATTTCCCTGGCCGCGATTAATATTTAAACTTGAAATGCCCAGTGATAACACCGGGTTGGGTTTTTGTGCGGCAATAACTGCACCAGTCTGTGCAGACTCTAACATACGTTTTGCTAGAAGTAATTCTCTGTTATTGCTACTAAATAATGTATTTGCGTCACTAAAACTTAAATGCTCCAGTGTCGCATCATCAGCATATGCCGAGTTGGCAAATGTGGCGATTATGAGCATTGCAAGATAAGTTAAAGCACGAAATTTCATGTTGTTGCCTTCAAAGATTAATACTAAAGCTGCCTAAGCCATTACATGTTGGTTTTCAGGCAAAAATACTTGATGCAGATTATAGCCCTAAGCTGACAGTAACCTTACAGAAGATCATCAAATCCTACTTAAACCCGGGCACGATAACATCTTATTGCTTAGTCAAGCATTCTGAATTAACAGCGCAGCTAAAATCGTATGCCTATTGAAAGTCGCGTTAAATTATTAAGTGTAAAATTTGCATATTGATCATAAGCTATTCTGGAAAAATACTGATGGTAGTCATAATCAACACTTAGGCTGTAGCCATGTACATAAGTTGCATTGGTACCTAAACCACTTTTATAGGCGCCATCAATGCTAATTCTCTCTGCTTCCGTTGGTTTATAACGCCAAATTAGGTGTGTAATTTGTTGCCCAGTGCCTAGGCGATTATCTCTTACTTGTTGTAAAGATAGTTCAGTATTATTAAGTGCACGAGTACCAAGGCCGAATGTGATGGCGTCATTAGGGTCAAAATTTAAGTTGTAGTAATCTTTAAGGTTTGTGCGACCTAATCCGAGAATAGCGTAGTACTCACCACCTACCTCGGTTGTTAACGAACCGCCCACAAATCCGCCACTGGCCAATTGTGCCGATAAGGTCGGCCTCAACATACCGCCATCAAACTTATATTCATAACCTAGACGGGTTTGTTGGTAGCCACTTTTGTCTACGTATTCGCCTAGCCAAGCAGTATGCCCATCACGACTAGCGCGCAAATTAAGGTCGGTGGCATTGTTGCCATTAGATGAAAAATAGTAAGAGGGAGTGAACTTGAAGGCGATTGGGTCGTTAGTTGCGACTGGTGCTTCCGCTAACGCTATCAGAGGCTGAATACTTATAATAAAGGTTAAGAATAGTGGTATTAAATATCTATCACGCATGACTTAGTCTTTTATAACGAGCTCATGCCTATAGTTTTGGTTTTTCATCTGGATAAGCCTTTAGGTAGATGGCTAAATCGGCATCTAAAGTATCCCAGTTAATAGTTTTTGCTACCTTGGCATAGACCCAGTTAATTAAAGGGTTGATATGCGCACAATAATTGGTGAGTGGCACCAATTGATTGCCGAGTTCTATTTTAGGGGCATAGCCAGTTTGACCGCTTTGTATGGCTTTAGCGCCATTTTTAGCTGCCCAGTCCACGGCTGCTTCCCATAATTTAAAGTACAAAAACCATTCTTTTGGCTTTTGGTAGTCAATGCCAATAAATTTATTAATCATATGGTCGCCTAGCGAAAAGCACAGCATAAAGGCCACTATTTTACCGTTCGATTGTTCCCGTAATATGACAAAGTGGCTATTAGTTTCTGCAGCTAGTAAGTCAAAAAACTTGCGATTTAAGCGTTCGAATTTAGTGCCACCTTTTTCGTAGGTTTGCCAAAATAGACTGAAAATCTGATCCATGGTTGCAGTGTCTGGTTGCTGCATCACCTCTATGTCGACTGGGCTTTCAGCAGCTAAGCGAAGTTTCTTCTTTAGCTTATTGCGACGTGAAGACTTGAGCGTAGCTAGGTATCCTTCTTTACTAGCATTTGGCAATTCGACCATGGTGCCAGGGAAACTTACTAATTTAAATAGGCTAGCGCTTAATTTTGAGAAATCTTTAGCGTACGTTTGCGGAAAATCTTTCCATACTCGCATACTGGCTTTAAGTTGTTTTGTTTTTACGAGCATAGCCTGTTCTACGCATTGCAATACTTCCAGACTATTCGTGCCTGGTAGCATGCCAACGTGGCCTTCATCGCTGCAAGGTGAGCCGATAAACAGTGTGCGTTGATATAAAGCCGAGGGAAGCACATAACCTACAATATTGGCCAAAGGCAATAATGGTGGTGGTAACACTAGGCGCATAGGTACATTCATGACAAAGGCAGGCGCGATGGCGATCGGACCAGTTTTATCGCTTACTACAGCATATAAAAAAGTAAATTGATCTAGGATGCCGCAACGCTCTAAGGCTTGATACCACCAATGACCTTCATAGGGTGCAGGAAAGCATGCTTGCCATAATTCCAACGCAATTTCAGATTCTGAATCTACCCAGTTCACCGAATATTTAGGCAACGGCATGCTCCAATACTTTACAAATCTTCATAAAATCTTGATCAACGAGCCAAGGGCTATTAGAGATAGTTAATGTACGTGCTGCAAAGTCACGCGCATTAGGTGTATCCGGTTGTACTAAGTCCAGAAATGCGTAATCGGGCAGGGCGTGGATAAACAAGCGACCTACTCCTAGACCAGCACACCATAATTCTGACAGCACTTTATCACGCACTTGTTCGCTGGGCATGAGCACTAGAAAATATGGCCAAGTTCCTTCGTCTCCGACGGCATCATCCATCACGCTTAAGCCTATAATTTTTGCTAGCTGGCCTTTGCGTACTTTTGCTTGTGCACGGGTTAGTGAGATAAAGTCAGGCAAGCGTTTTAGTGCCCGTGCTCCAATCACTTTGCGCCAATGTCCCACACGATGTAATGGGAAGTTGGCTGAGCAATCGTCACCAACAGCCTCTATTAACTTACCTTGTTTAAGTTTTCGTCTCAGTGATATACCAAAAGCTAACCCTAATCCGATTGGTCGGTATAGGACGTAGTAACCTATTAATTCAACTAGTCGGCGCGCCTCCCATTTAAATTGGATCGGTACAATTTCTTGTGCGGTATTTCTTAATTGCTGACGCATGTTTGCATCACGTGCAACGATGGCGCCACCACCATAAATAGTGAGTCCTTTGCCAACGCCTAAGCTGTAACAACCGATATCACCTATCGTGCCAGCCAACAGACCTTGATATCGCGCGCCTAAAGCTTGTGCTGCATCTTCCAGCACATAAGCGCCCACTTTTTTTGCAATTATTGTTGCTGTTTTCAGGTCTGCCAAGCGTCCACCTAGATGGGTGGGCATAATGGCTAGCGTGTCATCGCCACATACTCTTACAAGTGCATCTGGGCAAAAATCAAAATGGTTGCTTCTGGTGTCGCACAATATAGGGATAAGGCCACATCGCAATATAGCCAGAGGCACAAAGGGGCAGGTGTAGGCTGGAATTACAACACTACGCCTTTTGCTGGTGCCTTTTAGGGCAGCAAGGGCAACCATGATGGCTGCAGTGCCGGAGCTCTCAATTTGACTTTCTGCATTACTAAGGAATTTAGCTAAATCTTGTTCTAATGAGGATGATTGCGGCAGGAAATCACGCCATGTCAGCGGTAGTCCAGCGGTCGGAGGGGGTTCTGCGCGCCAATTAAGCATGCGGTTGTTTGGCTTCACTCAAACTTAAAAAGACGATGCCGACCACAATGCATAGAGCTCCAACTACTTGCATAATAGATAAATGCTCACCGAAATAGGCGACTGAAATTGCGAGTACGGCGACTAATCCAAGATGTGATGCGGCAAAAGCAGGCCCAACTGGCGCGTGCTTAAGCAAGGTCATCCATGCGCCAAATGCACCTAAATACCCGCCCATTGCAGCATATAACCAAGGGTTCTGTAAGACTTTCAGCAACCATTCTGTTGTCATGGAAAATTCGCCAGCATGGGTTGAAGCTAGTTTGATTGATACTTGAGTGATAGTGTCAAAAACGATTAGCACACTAAAGCCTATGGCGTAAAAGTCACGTTTTCTCATGCGTAACCTCCTACTAGCATCACGCCGATTGTTATTAGACCAATACCAACTAGCCTTAAGGGGTCTAGCATTTCTTTAAAGATTATTCTGCCGGCCATCATAATGGAAACAGTATTAAACGCGCTTAACAATACGCCGATGGATAACGGCAGTATAGATAGCAGTATCAGCCACAAAACGAATTCTAATCCAAAGCAGAAAATGCCGACCATCAAAGGCCATGAACTCAGCATCTGCTTCCAACGGTCCCATTCGCTATCGTGATCAATAATGGCTGCCCGTTTAAACGCCATATGGCCCAACGTATCTACGATTATATTTAGTAACCAGACAAAAATGGCGAGTTTAGACAAATGCTGGCCTTAGATTAAATCTTTAGCGACATCATTAATTAATTTTTTTAAATACTAATGATGCGCCAGTACCACCAAAGGCAAATGAATTCGACATTGCATAATTAAGTCTAGGCAAGGTTTTGGCTACATTGGGCACATAATCTAAATCGCATTCAGGATCTGGATTGCTTAGATTAATCGTAGGTGGCAATTTGTTGTTATACACAGCCAGTGTAGTAATAATTGCTTCCAGAGCACCTGTCGCACCCATCAAATGACCATGCATAGATTTAGTTGAACTGATGCTCAGGTTATATGCATGATCGCCGAATGCTTTTTTAATCGCATTGCTTTCAGTGACATCATTAAGCATAGTGCCGGTACCATGCGCGTTGATATACTGAATAGCTTCCGATGGAATGTCAGCATCCAAAATCGCGGTTTGTATTGTAATGGCCTGCCCATCAATTGATGGTTTTGTAATGTGTGCACTATCGCTGGCTGAACCGTATCCTAAAATCTCAGCATAAATAGTGGCTCCACGAGCAATTGCATGCTCATAAGATTCTAATACCATCATTGCGGCACCTTCACCCAATACCATGCCAGTTCTATCTGCAGAAAATGGCTTGCATGAGCTAGTGAGGTCATTGGCATCCTGTTCAGCCAATGTTCTAAGTGCTTCCCAAGCCTTAATGGTGCCGAAGGTCAGTAGCGATTCACTGCCACCTGCAAGCATTACATCAGCGTAGCCGTGTCGAATTTGCCTTGAGGCCTCTCCTATAGCAACAGACGAAGAAGAGCAGGCCGTGGAAAATGTTAAATTAGGACCAGTGAGCTGATGCTCAAGTCCAATAGCCGCTGCCGCGGCGTTATTCATCCCCATCAGTACGGTGAATGGTTTTAAGCGACTGGCACCATCACGGTATAGTCTTATATAAGCTTCTTCAACCGAATTTGCCCCACCCATGCCAGTGCCTAGGTAGACACCCATGCGCGGTTTAAGCTGATCTGTGATTTCTAAATTAGCGTCTTTAATCGCTTCAATACTAGTGTGAAGTGCCATTTGACTGGTGCGATCCAGCATGCCGTAAGTGTGTTTGCTGAAATGATCCGCTGGTTCAAAGTGTGCCTGTGCAGCGATTTTGCAATCTAATTTATCAACAAAATCGGCGTCAAGTAATTTAATCCCAGATACGCCAGAAAATATATTCTGCGTTAAGTCGGGAATCGTATTTCCTAACGGCGACACCACGCTTAGGCCAGTAATCACAACACGGCGACGATTTAAAATATTGCTCATTATTTGTTTTGTTCAATCGTCAGTTTATGTACCAAAACGCTTACATCATGTAGGGTTTCAATTTTAATCTGATCATTAGGCACTTTAATTTTGAAATGGTCTTCAGCACTGAAAATCAAATCAAAGGTATCTAGAGAATCTAAGCCTAGTGATTGCAAACTGCTATCAGCTTTTATACTAGCGACATCAATATCCATTTTGTCTGCAACCATTTGACTTAAAGCTTGCGCGACTTCATCGAGAGTTGGGGTGGTCATTATTTCAGGTCCTTGTTAGTTATGTCGTGGCTTAAATCTAGGCAGATACGGCTACTTTATTAAAGCTATTAAGTATTTTTGCTTGTTCTTTACAAAATTTTGCAGCACGCTTAGCTACGTCATCCTTACGTTTATCCAGCGTCAGTACATGGTAAGTGTCATCTACAAAAAAAGTTTCAACCGTTTTCGATGCTATATGCGCTTGTGTGTAGTAAGCATTTTTAAGACTGGCCATATCATCTTCGGTTGAGTGAACAATAAGTGTCGGTGAAACCACATCTTTCAAAGCTTTTTTTGCTGCCTTAATAAGTCTTACACTTTCTAAAACAACGAGAGCAGGTGTTTTAAAGTAACCGATTTTGTCAGCTGCTAAATGGTCGCGATTTTCTAAAATAGCATGCACCATAGCCCGTACGCGCTCATCTTTAATGCCATAGGGGGAGGTTTCTTCCCACTGCATAAAATATTTTAGGGGTGTGTAGAGCACTAATGGTAATAATAGGGCGCGTTTAAGTTTTGGTACATTCCAGCCGTCATAAAAGAATGTGGTTGATAGTAGTATAACACCGGCTACTTGATGACCTTTTTTAGCTGCAAGCAACAATGCTATTAATGCACCCATAGACAGTCCTGACACAAATACATGTTCGCACTCTTGTTTGAGCGCATCAAAGGCATCTTCAATTGATTGATACCAATCCTGCCATTGAGTCGCCGTTAGCGCTTCAATGGTTGCACAATGTCCTGCTAGTTCGGGGCAGGCAACGGTAAAACCTTGACGTGCAATTACTCTGCCATATTGCTTCATTTCAGTTGGGGTGCCTGTTAATCCATGCACCAATAGAACGCCAACGCTACCTTTACGCTCAATAAAGCCATTTTCACCCAATAGAGCATCTATACTTGGCTTCTTGAATGTTTCTAATTTAATTACCTTGTTGTTTTGCATCTACGAAATGTTTACTTTCATGGTTATTGATTAAGTTTAATTACAGATGCCATATCCACCATCTAAGATGGCGGATATGTAAATGTTATTGCAAAGCGTTTAATGTCTGATACACGTACTTTTAAATTAGCTGAAATACATTTTTCAAACTATTCTGTTTCATGTGAAATTGCGTTACGCAGCTCCACAACGTTTAAGTAAGGCTTCAAACAATTTTATGCCTAGGTCAATTTCTTCATTGGTAATCAATAATGAAGGTGCCAAGGTAATCACATTTTTTTGATAACCACCAATGTCTAATACCAAGCCATATTGCTTGCCATCAATCATGATGTCGCCCTTTAATCCTTCATTAAACATTCTGTCCGCTAGCGCACGGCTTGGTGTAAAACCATCTTCGGTACAAAGTTCAATACGTAGGGCTAAACCAAGACCGCTGACGTCACCAACAACTTTCCAGCGTGTTTTTAATGCTTGAATTTGCTTTAAAAAATAGGCGCCGCGTTCATTAACTTCTGCTGCAAAATTGCCTTCTTGAGTCATTTTCATGACTTCTAACGCAACCGCTGTTCCCAATGGGTTTGACGCAAACGTTGAATGCGTAGTACCAGGAGGGAATTTTTCTGGGTTGATATATTCTTCTTTAGCCCAAATGCCAGACAATGGATTGAGGCCGTTTGTAATGGCTTTACCGAAAACAAATACGTCTGGCACAATGCCAAAATTTTCCCAAGACCATAACTTACCGGTACGGTAAACACCCATTTGAATTTCATCGGCAACTAACAACACATTGCGTTTTTTAAGGCTGGCTTGGAGCTTTTCCATATAACCATCAGGTGGAATAATATAGCCGCCAGTTCCTTGCATAGGCTCAATGTAAAAAGCACCAAATTCACATTCCTCTGCTTTGGTATCCCATACAGATTGGTATTCTGTTTCAAATAATTTTTCAAATTCTTTGTGGCAATAAGTGTCACAAGTTTCCACTTTCATATCGTATGGGCAACGGAAGCAGTATGGGTAAGGCACAAAATGCGCACGGTCAGCAAAGTTACCAAAACGACGGCGATAGCGGTAGCTAGAAGTGATCGCTGATGCGCCTAATGTACGGCCATGGTAGCCGCCCATAAAGGCGAATTGATGAACTTTCCCAGTGTGATTACGCACGAGTTTTAGTGAATCTTCAACTGCTTGTGCACCACCAACATTAAAGTGAACGCGGCCTTTTTCGCCGTATTTCTCTTCCATGTATTTACAGATTATTTCAGCTAAATCAACTTTTTCTTTATGTAAATATTGGCTGGCTAATTGAGGTAAGGTGTCTACTTGCTTGTGCAAAACATCACTTAAGCGCTTGTTTTTATATCCAAAATTGACTGCTGAATACCACATTTGCCAATCAAGGTAAGGTGTTTTGTTCTCATCAAACAAAAAGCTACCATCGCAATCCTCAAATACTTTAGGAGGGTCAGCATAGTTAACCGTGTCGCCATGCGAACAGTACTTGTTGTTTTTATCTAAAATTTCAATAATTTTTGCATCCATTAGATTGGGCTCTTTCTTTCTCAAAGTTAAATAATGAGTGGCTTAAGCTTAAGCCGCTTTGTTTTGGTGTATTGCGCTCACAGGTAATTTGTTAGTTACATCCCATTGTTTAACTAACTTAAGCACTTCGGCAAAAGTTTGGAAACGGTGGAAGGGGATATTCTCTTTTTCGCAATGTGTAATCAGTTTGCCCTTAGCAAATACAATGTCAGCATGCTTAGCTAGGCAATAGTCTGACTTCCCGTCACCCACTAGTATTACTGGCCCACCCACGTTAGCAGATAGTTCTTCTGCAATTTTGCATTTACATACGCCGTTGCCAGCCTTGCAATCTGGGTTACGAAACGGATAACTGATTGATACGCCGTTAGGTTTGAAATGTAATTTATTTGCATAAATTGGCATGCTCGGTATGTCTGCATTCCGAGTTGCGACATCTATCGCATGATCTAAGCCGTCGCTGACGATGGCTACTTTTGAAAATTGACTGATATATTTGTGAAATGGGATAAAGCTTGCATCCAACTGAATGCCGCGGAAAAACTTTTCGAGCGTAACTTGATCAACTTTAACTAAATCTAATTGTTGCTTCATACATTCGATGGCAGAAATATTACCCTTTAGCCACTCTGCCTCAAGGTCTTGCCAGCTATCGTCAGCAAATCTTTCCAACATGGCGTCAACAGTATCACCGACAGAAAGTGTGCCATCAAAATCAATTACAAAAAGCATGTATTTCCTTCACATTATTGATATGTACTTTTAACATTA
>SESD01000595.1_pt1 | contig 22355 bp, 22 predicted proteins | sample 3171411 | NCBI WGS metagenome assembly SESD01 (sample SAMN06051880, study PRJNA518727) | freshwater metagenome | biome: subpolar coniferous forest; feature: holomictic lake; material: water; isolation source: holomictic Lake 442, 16.5 m depth | place: Canada: near Kenora, Ontario | collected...
CCTTGTTCCAACCGCGCCGGCTGTTGCCGCAGCACTGTTTGACCTTGATGGTGAGTGGCGCAACACGCTGCCAATGCGCCCAAAGTCGGAAGCAGACGACTGAGCAAAATAGTGTACGCGATTGTGTCAGCTTGGCTGGCGCCTCTTCATCCGTGAGATACGGTGTTTATCAGTAATTGCACAGCTGAAAGTTTTCTCTAGCGGGCTTGGAGCCACACGCTATGGCCAATCGATTCTTGCCGATGTTCGTGGCCGCAGCGCTATGCGCTGGCTGCAGTTCGACCACGTCTACGGCGGCAGTTCCTGCAACAGATGCTGCTGAAACATCGTCCTCGGCCGTCTCTGACTCGACCATCGCAGTCACCGCACCGCGCTGTGTCAGCCCTACGGGCAATGAGACCATCAGGATTTGGCATATTCTTCCTGACCAAAACGCTGGGAAACTCTTCAACGAATTTGTTGCAGAATTCAATGCCAGTCAGACCCAGATCACGCTCAAGTCCGAGAGCCTCAAGGGCTTTGGTGCGATGCTCGATCGTTTGAACGCTACGCCAAAGGCCAATTGGCCCGACATCGTGATCTCGTCAACTTCGTCCCTGGAGCGGCTTACCGACGCTGCTGGCACCATCACCCCGGCTGAGTGCCCATCTGGCACGTCAACTGCGGCTGGCTTTCTCCCGGCTGTCGCCGCCGCGTACAGCGTTGAAGGTGTACTGCGCGCTGTGCCCTACGGCGTGTCTACGCTGCTGCTCTTGTTCGACGCGAACGAGATGACTGCAGCAGGTCTCGATCCGAAGCGTCCACCGACCACGCCCGAGGCGTTGTTGGCGGCTTCGAAGGCTGTCGTAGAGCGTGGCGTCAGCAAGTACGGCCTCGTGATTCATGAGTGGTACGCCAACTATGTGATTCAGCAATGGGCCGCCCAACGTGGCGAGATTGTGGCGGCGCCGAACAATGGTCGAAATGGCGAGAATATTTCGGTCGACTTCAACACGGCCGACAACCGGGCCGCGATGAAGTGGCTCGACGAGTTGGTTCGCACTGGTGGCGCCACATGGATCGGCGGGCAACAAACGGGTCAAGAAGACCTCGTTCGCGTGATCCTCGATTCAACGATGTCGATTCACACCTCAGGTTCGATTGGCGACATTTTGGCTGTTGAAGGTCGTGGCCAACTCTCGAACTTCAAGCTTGGTGTCGGCCCCATGCCTGGTCCTGGCGTGGGCGGACTGGTCGGGGGCAACGCAATGTTCGTGATCGATCATCAGGCGCCAGAGCGTGCCGGAGCAGCGTGGAATGTAGTTCGTTGGCTCACCCAACCAAGTCGAGTGGCACAGTTCGATGTGGCCACCGGCTACATACCTTCAAGCACGGCCGTTGCGGCTGAGCCTGCGCTCGTAGCGGCATGGAAGCAACACCCTGAGCTCAAGGTTGGTTACGACCAACTCAAGGCAATGTCGGGCAGCGCGGCTTCGGCAGGCCCCTTGTATGGGCCTTCGATCGATCCAGTTTTCTGGGCGCTGACACACGCGATTCTCGATGATCACGCCGAGCCCGGTGCAGCCCTCGATGCTGCGTCGAAACAGGCCAATCAGTTGCTTGCCGACTTCCTTGCCAAGCGTCCAACCCGATAGCGGCTCACGCCGGCCTATTGGTTCTTGCCTCGAAAACAGTTCCAGCTGGTCTCGACGCGGGGATCATCGGCTTTGGCATATGTGTCGCCCGGGTAGAGCAGAGCGCACGCCTCGTCGGCATCGATTTTCACCACGGTGAACTCGTCGTTACTGCGGTAGGTACAGACCCATCCGTAGATGTCGTTTGACATGTTCACCGAGGTTGCCTCGAGTCCATAGAGGCCGTCGCAGTACTTGCCGAAGTCGATCGAGCCGAGCCGCTCGTCGGACTTGCGCTGAGTCTGGACGTACTCGCTCATTTTGAACGCGCCGAAGGTGGCGCCGAACCCAAGCCCGAGGGCGAAGATACCTGTGGCAATGCGATTCATTTGCAGTCGCGAACGTCGAGGTAGGGGGCAAGGAAGGGACGGCACCGAATGGCGAAGTCGCGCATTTGGCGCAGCGTTGGTTCGTCGAGGCCGTGCGTGACGAGATCTGGCAACAGTTGGGCGCGGTAGTTCTTCACAGTGTTGAGCTTGAGCCCCGAGATGTCGGCGATCTCTTTGTACGAGGGATCGTTTGAGCTCAGTAGAGCAGTCCAGAGCTTCGCATGGCCGCCGTGATGCACCAGTGAGGCAAAGCTTGACAGGGTGCGATACGGCGAGCGAGTGGCTGGCAGAAGCGTCTGCACCGCTGGATCTACCGGTGCGCTGCCGGTGGTGACGACCGACTCAATCGCAGCGAGTTGATATGCCAACGGTGCGCTCTTGGAGATCACCGTGGCGATGGGCAGCAACTCCCACGCGTCGCGAAGCACCTGAGCCACCCACAGGTCGCCTTGGGTAATGATGGCGAGTTTGGCCGATGGACATGCGAGGTGAATCTCGGCCAACGCGTCGAGGCCGGTGCCCTGCTCTTGCGGAAACGAGAGGTCGACGATGGCGAGATCGAGGTGATCGATCTTCTTGAGAGCGTCGCCCACGTCGGCGAGCGCTACAGCGACCGCGACAGAGTGGCCGAGTTTGCTCTCGATAGCGAGTGCAAACAGTTCGGCTAAGGCGCTGGCATCATCAACGAGCAACAACTGCGCCACGATGGTTCCTTTCGGTGAGTGCCACGTTCGCTTGAACTTTGGTGCCAGTGGCCGTGGGGGTCACAACGAGCTGGTCTCGGCCGAGATCTTGCTGCAGCGACCACAGGGCGCGGCCAACAGGAAGTTCGGGGCTAGTGAGGCCACCAGCATCGTCGGTAATGGCAATGCTGAGGTGGTGTTCGGTCTGGGTTACGTCGAAGCTAATGCGAGTGGCGCCTGCGTTGAGAGCATTTGAGGTCAACACGCTGACGGCGTGCGAGAACTCTCGGCCCACCTCGGTGGACACGATCATCGATACTTCATCGAGCGAGGGGACGCGGTCGATGAGCACGCCGTTGTTCTGCGCCCTGCGGAGCCACGGTTGGATGATCTCGGCGACGCGCACGGTTTCTGTGGCGAAGATCGCATCGAGTTGGCGCAGTCGAATCTGATGGTCGAGGTCGTCGAGCAGTTGTGCGACATCTTCGAGTTCGATGGACCGTGATTGCACCTGGATCGAGACCAGACGCAACTGCGCGCAGAGGTCGTCGTGTAACCAGTGGGCGTTCTTTTGGTGCTCGATCGATGCTGCCGAGCTGTAGGCGCGTTCGCGGTCGGCCTTTTCGTTGTCGTTCAATAGGTTGAGTCCATAAGCGATCAACGAAGCAATGATCACCCAAAGATGCAGCGCGATCAGCACCGGAAACGCCGTGCTCCAAACCGACCCTGTTGGCTGAAAAGCGGCTGCGCCGAGCAATCCTCCGACAGCGCCAAGGTGATAGGGGGAGACGATAAACGCAGGCCACCATCGGGCGGGCCGCAGATGCCATCCGAGGGCCCACGAGGTGAGCGCAGCATCGGCGCCGAGGGCGATGCCAATGGGCCACGTGTTCAGCGAGGCCCATCCGGGCATCACTGCGAACGCGCTGGTGATGAGTGCCAACGCGAGAACGGACCGCACCACGACTCGGGCGCCGTAGGGAAAAGGCAGGTCTCGCCCGATGAGTACAAGCAGAAGCTGTCTCACCGAAAAGAGGAGGCAGATGATGCTGAAGGCAACTGGCGCGAGCACGATTACTGATGAGTTCGGGCGGTTGCGTGCCGTGAGGTGATATGTCCAACCCAGCACGGCTGCAGTGAAAAAGGCAGCTGCTTCAAGGACGCCCGCCACCATGGTGACCGCCGAGCGAGTGGGGCTCTCATCGTTCCATGCCTCCCGGCCCGCAATCAGCGCCAGGCTGCGTTCGGCCGACTGGCTCGCTGTTGTCCCTCCCATAGCGTGTCAGTCTCGCCGATACGACATGTACAGGGAAGGGATACATGTACATGTATCTAGGTACATGCGTTACGCGGCCTTACCTCACTGTTGCGATGGGCTTACTCTGAGCGCCTGAGGATCGGAGCAAGCGTGGACCCAATTATCGGAATGTGCAATAACGACGACTTCGAGGGTGCGCGTTTACCCGGTCGTGGTCGCCTACCATTGCCAACATCGTGTGCCGTGACGGCTCCCCCCGTCGTTGCAGCACCGGCCGCTGCAGTACCCCCCGCTGCAGCGGCATTTTTTCCTTCGCCGGTGCGGCCGAAGCCTCCTCGCTGCAAAGTAGTTGTTTCAACGACCATCGATCGCGACGAGATCATGAACGTCATCAAGGACTGCGCCGCATCAATCGGATTTTTCGAGCGCTCGTCGCTGACCAATGCGGCGCATCTAGAGACCGCCGAGGGTCTGCAGGTACTGGTCGTGGTCACCATCTCGCGAGCAGCGACGCGGGTTGTGATTATGCCCACCACCAACCAATTCGACGATGGTCGGCGAACGGCACTATCGGCGATTCGTCCGCTGTGCGACGTCATCGAGAGCCGAGTTCGTTCGAGCTTTCCGTCGCAGGCCTTTGCGTACGTCGAGGCCTGATTGCCGACGTTGGTCGTTACGGCTCTACTGAGTCGGTGATCGTGTTGCGCTCAACGGTATGCCAGCGTCGGCAGCCCGCCTGATGAAACCAACGCTCGACGCTGATGCCTTCAAGATTGTCGAACATCCACACGTAGTCGATGTCGCGCTCATTTGGATCGGTGATGCGATCGGGCACCGTAGGAAGTTCGCCGCCGAAGCCGAACTCTTCGATGGGACGACTACCGCAGTTCGGACATGTAAGCCACAACATCAGCGTGTACCTGCCGATCCGAGATCGGCCATTGCGTGGTCGCGTGCAAAGCGGTCGAGTGCGAATGGCGCAATGAGCTCGGGGGTCTTCCCTGTGGCAATGAGTTGCGCCATTTGTTCGCCTCCGGCCGGGATGCCTTTGAAGCCCCAGGTGCCCCAACCGGTTGAGATGACGAAGCCATCAACGCCGGTGAAACCCATGATGGGCGAGAAGTCGGCCGACACATCGCAGATGCCGGTCCACTGGCGCAGCACGCGTAGGTCGCGAAGGAACGGCAAACAGCTGGTGATCTTTTTAGCGCAACTCGCCAGTGAGTTGAAGGTGGATTGCATCGAGTACGAGGGCTGTGGTTCGAACTCTGCCCCGATGAGCATCTGGCCACGCGGTGTTTGCGATACGTAGCACGACAACTCGGAGTCGCTGATGATGCCGGAAAACCCGGGTGCGTAGGCGTTGGTGACGAACGCCTGCAATGCGTGTGTGCGAACCGGCAGCCGCACATCGGCGTGCGCTGCAATCTTGGTGACGTTGCCGCCCACGGCGCTCATCACGATGCCTGCCGAAATCGGGCCGTGGTCAGTTTCGACGCCGACCACACGCTCGCCGTCGCGGATGAGGCCGGTGACCTTGGTGTGCTGCAACACGGTGACGCCGCGCTCCATAGCGCCTTGCGCATAGGCCCACACCACGCGATCGTGGCGGGCTGTGGCCGCACCCACGTGATACGAAGCGCCAAGCACGGGATAGCGGCCGTTGCCAGTGAGGTCTATCTGTGGGCAGATCTGCTTGATCTCTTGGGGGCCCACCACATGGGTTTCGGCACCACACGCCGTGTTGATCAGCGCTCGCGCTCGCTCGGCGCGCATACCGGTCTCGGTGTGCGCAATCCACAGCAGGCCCTTGGTGGCGTGCATGATCCAACAGCCGGTCTCGTCTTCGAGGCCGGCGTACAGCTCGAGGCTGTGCTGGTAGAAACGCACCGATTCGGGGATGCCGTAGTTGGCCCTGATGATGGTGGTGTTGCGGCCAGAGTTGCCCGAGCCGATGTAGTTGGCCTCGATGACGGCCACGTTGGTGATGCCGTGTTGAGTGGCGAGGTAATAGGCCGTGGCGAGACCGTGCCCACCACCGCCGATGATGACCACGTCGTACGAACTCTTGGGCTCGTGCCACTTCATCTCGAGCAGTGTCTCGACGAACTCATTCATGACACACGCTCCATCAGGTCGGCTGCATACGGGCTCGCACACAGCAACAGGGATCGTTCGTTGGTGAGCCAGATCTTGGCTGGTACGCCAGCCACGTAACCCTGCATCAGCGCTGGTCGGTGCGACGGCGCATGCCACTCGATGTGTCGCGTGATGTGCTCGAGTTGTTGATGATCGAGCCAGCAGCCGACAAAACCATGTTCGTCGACAATGATCGAGTGCGGGTCGGCGGCTGCGACACCGGCCGCGTCGGATTCGGTTGCCTCGATGGCAAAGATGTCGTCGGGTGCGATGCGTAACGCGGTGACGTGCGCCGGCCACGTTGCTGCATCGAGAACTTGGGGTGCGGCCACGACACGAATGCCGCGCAAGGTGTTAAGCGCGAGCACGGCGGCCCTCCGAATCGTAGAACGGAAGATCGGTGATCGAAGCGGTGCGTCCGTCGATCTGCACCTGCTCGGGGAACGGCGTGTGTTTGAGCCATCCGAGCATGACGGCGTGACCCATGAGCGGTGAGTTGAAGCTTGAGGCGACGTGGCCCACGATGTTGCCCGCAGACCAGATGGGGCTGCCTTCGATAGGCGCTGCGCCGGGCATCGTGAATCCGAACAGGCGACGGTGGTCGGGCAGCGTGGCGGTGCGGGCGAGTGCGCTTTGGCCTAGGAAGAACGGCTTGTCCATCTTCACGGCCCAATCCATATCGAGGCGCCGCGGCGTGGAGTCGAGTTCGGTGTCCATGCCAACGATCACGTGGCCCTTTTCGAGTCGCAGCCCAAAGAGCGCCTGCAAACCGTGGGGTTTGATGCCGAGGTCGCGACCAGCGGCCATCAGCGCTCGCCACAGTTCGACGGACTGGTCGACGGCGTGGTGTAGTTCGAACGAGGCCTCGCCGGTGAAGCTGAGCCGCATGACGTGGCACGCGATGCCAGCAACTTCGGTGTGGCGATGCTGCAAGAACTTTGGTGGTTCGGCGAGGCCGACACGTTGCAGCAGTTCGCCCGCCAATGGCCCAGTGACATTGATGGCTGCGAGCGACATCGTGCGGTCGAGGATGTGCACGTGCATCGCCCAGGTCTCGGCCCAGTCGCGCAACCACATCTCGGCGTTCGCTGCGCCACCTGACGTGAAGGTGAGCACGAAGCGAGTCTCGGTTTCGCGACAGATCATGCCGTCGTCGATGAGGTGGCCGCGCTCGTTGAGCAGCAGCACATAGCGCGAGCGGCCGGGCTTAATGTCGGCCACCGTGGTTGGGTAGAGCCGCTCAAGGAACTCGACAGCATCGGGGCCAGTGACCACAAGTTTGCCGAGCGTGCTCACGTCGCCCAGTGACACTGCTTCGCGAACCGCCCAATACTCGACCGTGTGGTCGCCGTAGTTCCATGGCCTCCACCATCCGCCGAAGCGATCCATCTGCGCACCCAGCGCAAGGTGTTCGTCGTGCAGGGGTGAGTAGCGAAAGACATCGGTGTATGTGTCGGCTGCGGCTTCGGCCAACGTGATCTGACGCGATGCTGGGCGAGCGGTGAAGAGCTCGGGAGTGGATCCAGAGCGTTCGGCCACGAACGCCTGCAGATGCGGGCCGCACACCGAACCCTGACACGTGCCAGTGCCACACAGGCTGGCCCGCTTCACCAATTCGAGTTCATGGAATCCGCGGGCCCACACGCCTTCGAGGTCTTCGACCTCGACACGAGAGCACGGACACACGGTGCCGGACGTAGGGCACGGTGGCAATGCGAATTTTTCGGCGGCAGGTCCGACCACAGTGACGGGAAGACCGAACGACATGCGTGCCAACAGGTCTCGTGGGGCGAACCCCAGGCCGACGATAAGAGTGCTGCACGCAGTAGTGGTCTGCGTGCCATCGCTGCCGACCGTGACCACGGCCGTGACGGAACCATGTTCGTTGCCTTCGATACGAACGATCTGTCCGGGCACGGCAACGCATGGAACATCGGTGGGCAAGTATCCGACCGCAACTGCATCGGGTAGCGACACACCTGAGGCGTGTAGCTGCTCGGCGGCGCGCGCAGTAACGATGCCGCGCAAGTTGTTGCCGGGGCACACCGGCTGTAGCTCGGCTGCGCCGGTAGCGACGATGACTTGATGAGCGTGGATATGAGCCATGCCGGTGGGCTGGCGCACGATCACGGTGGGTCCGCCATAGATCGCAACGACTTCGTTGCCGTCGCGTGCGTCGAGCATCAACACGTCGTGTCCGGCGCTGCGAGCGTCGGCGGCTGCGGCTGTGCCACTGGACCCAGCGCCGATGACGACAACATCGACCTCGGTGCGGGTGACCCCGACAACATCGCCAAGTGGGGTCTTGGTGATGTCGGCCTGCGCAACGTTGGGGAACGATGGATTGCCGGTGGATGGGTGGCGACGCACAACAAGGCCCGGCGTCGCTGGGGTCTGACAGGTGCGCACATATGGCACGCCGTCGACATCGGCCGAACAGTTGGGGCAGTCGCCGCCGAGGCACAACGTGCCGCCGAATTTCGGATGCTCGCCGCCGCGCAGAATCGCAGTAGCGACCGAGTCACCGTCGTTATACGCGACGGGCTGGCCATCGACCACGATGCGTCGAATGCTCATTGACGCATCCTCGAACCGGCTGGGTCGAAGATTGGAGACAACTGCAGCCGAGCAGGACGACGGCGGCCAATGATTTCGATTTCGAACTCGCCCGCATCGGCGGTGGCCAAGTGAGTGGGCACATAGCCAAGCGCCAGCGACGCCTTGCTGTAGTGGGCGTAGCCGCCTGATGTGACCCAACCAACTACTGCGCCGTCGTGCCAGATCGGCTCGTCGCCGATTACGTCGGCAGGGTCATCGGGATCGGGTTCGACCAACAGCGTCACGAGGCGGCGCGCCGGACCCGTAGCCAGTTCGGCTTCGTGCGCAGAGCGACCGATGAACTCATGATCGAGCTTGATGTACGACGAGATGCCGGCCTCAAGTGGCGTATAGATGGGTCGGTACTCGCGGAACCAAGTGCCGAAGTTTTTCTCGATGCGCAGCGACATCAGCGCGCGGAATCCGAAGAGACGAATGCCGAACTCTTCGCCAGCGGCCATGAGCTGATCGAACAGCGCTCGCTGATACTCGGGGGCAACCCACAACTCGTAGCCGAGGTCGCCCGAGTAGGTAAGCCGGCCAACCTTGGCAGGAATCATGCCGAGATCTACATGCTTGAAGTCCATGAACTTGAACGATGCTGTCGAGAGGTCGAAGTCGGTGATCTTGGCGAGAACGTCGCGGGCATGTGGGCCGGCGAGTGACAAACCGACAAGGCTGAGGCCCAGCACTTCGAACGTGACGCTGCCATCAGATGGCAGGTGATCGATGAACCAGCGGCTGTGATGCACCTCGGCCGATTGAGAACCAAACAAGTAGAACTCTTCTTCGGCGAGTCGGGCAACGGTGAACTCGCCGACGATGCGACCCTCGGGATTGAGCATCGCGGTGAGCACGATGCGCCCAACGTTGGGCATGCGGTTGGTGAGCAGGCTCGACAGCCATTCGCCTGTGCCGGAACCCTTCACTCGATACTTGGCGAAGTTTGAGATCTCGGTGAGACCCACGCGCTCGCGAACAGCGGTGCACTCGGCGGCAACCTGATCCCAGGCGTTGCTGCGGCGGAAGGTGACGTCTTCCTTTGGCTCTTTGCCTGGCTCTTGGAACCACAGTGCATGCTCGAGCCCGAACGACGCGCCCCACACAGCGTTGGCGTCGGTGAGTCGGTCGTAGATGGGCGTGGTGTGCAGTGGTCGACCGGCAGCAAGTTCTTCGTTGGGGAAGGTGATGCGGAAACGGCGGGCGTAGTTCTCGCGCACCTTGGCGTTGGTGTAGGGCAGCGTTGCGTAATCGCCGTAGCGGGCGACGTCCATTCCCCAGATGTCGAGGCCGCTATCGCCCTGTGTCATCCAGTTGGCGAGGGCAAGGCCGACGCCGCCGCCCTGTGACAGTCCGGCCATCACGGCGCATGCAACCCAGCAGTTACGAATGCCGCGGATGGGTCCAACAAGTGGGTTGCCGTCGGGCGAGAACGTGAACGGACCGTTGATGACTCGCTTGATACCGGCAGTTGCCATCGCTGGGTAGTGCTTGAACGCAACCTCAAGTTCGGGCGCAATTCGATCGAGATCAGGGTCGAGCAGTCGTTGCGCGAAGTCCCACGGAGTCTCCTTTGGCGACCACGGCACACAGGCCTGCTCGTAGGTGCCGAGCAACATGCCGCCTTGTTCTTGGCGGATGTAGATCTCGCCAGCAAAGTCGAGCGCCATCGGCATTTCTTTGCCCGTAGAAGCAACGTGCGCAGCAACCTCGGGCATGTCTTCGGTGACGAGATACATGTGCTCCATTGCGAGCACTGGCAGTTCGATGCCGACCATACGGCCGACCTCGCGCGCCCACAATCCGCCAGCGTTCACGATGTGTTCGGCGTGGATTGATTGGCCGACATCGGTGTGAACATCCCACGTGCCGTCGGAGCGCTGGGTCAGTGCGTTGACCCATGTGTTGCGGTAGATTTCGGCGCCAGCGTTACGGGCACAGATGGCGTAGGCGTGGGTGACGCCCGAGGGATCGACGTGACCCTCAACTGGGTCGTAGAGCGCGCCGATGAAGTACTTCTCCTCGAGCAATGGGAAGAGTGTCTTGGCCTCGGAAGGCGTGATCAGTTCGAGATCCATGCCGAGGTAGCGGCCGCGTGACTGAGCCATGCGCAAGAAGTCCATACGCACTTCGGTGTCGGCCAGCATCAGACCGCCAGGAAGGTGGATGCTGCAGTTCTGACCAGACTCACGTTCGATGGTTTCGTACAACTCGATGGTGTACTGCTGCAGCTTCGACACGTTGGGGTCGCCGTTGAGCGTGTGCATGCCGCCAGCGGCATGCCACGTGGACCCAGCGGTGAGCTCTTTGCGCTCAAGCAGAACTACGTCGGTCCAGCCGGCCTTGGTGAGATGGTAGAGAACGCTGGCACCGACGACACCGCCGCCGATCACGACGACCTGAGCTGAAGACTTCACTGAGAATCCTTTCGAAATGAGCTACTGCGTATTACTTGCGGCCGAGGCTTCGGCCTAGAAGTCGGTGGGGACTCCACCTTCGGAATGACGACGGTCGACGAATGCTTGCAGTTCTTCGCGCACCGAAGCGTCCATTGGCGGCGGCTCGTACGCGGCAAGCATCTCTTTCCAGATCTGATTGGCGCGATCGGGGGCCTTGGGGCTGCCGGCTTCTTCCCACGATTCGTAGTTGCGCCAGTCGGAGATCATTGGCTTATGGAAGGCCGTGCGGAAGCGGTCTTGTGTGTGCTGCGTTCCGAAGAAGTGGCCGCCGGGACCAACATCGCGAATGGCCTCGAGGCCGAGTGAGGCTTCGTCGACCACCGGAGGCTCGAGGAACGCCGACACCATGTGCAGCAGGTCGGCGTCGATGATCATCTTTTCGTAGCCTGCGTGCAGGCCGCCTTCCATCCATCCGGCGCCGTGCATGAGCATGTTGGCGCCGCCCATGGTTGCGCCCCAGAGCGAAAACACTGACTCGTATGCGGCTTGCGCATCTACGGCGTTAGCGGCGCACACGTTTGAGCTGCGGTACGGCAGGTTGTAGCGGCGAGCGAGTTGGCCGCCGACCATCGCAGTGCGCATGTATTCGGGCGTGCCGAACGCCGGGGCACCCGACTGCATATCTACGTTCGAGGTGAAGCCGCCGTACACCGCTGGCGATCCGGGGCGAACGATCTGTGTGAACGCAATGCCTGCAAGCGCTTCGGCGTTTTGCAACGCCAGTGCGCCCGCCAAGGTGACCGGTGCCATCGCGCCAGCCAACGTGAACGGGGTGAGCACCACGATCTGGTTGCGTGACGAAAATTCCATGATGCCCTGCAGCATCGGGATGTCGAGGCGCAATGGCGAACTGGTGTTGATGACGGTGAAGATTGATGGCTCGCGGTCGAGTGTTTCGTCGTCGATTTGGCGAGCGATGCGCACCATCTCAAGGCAGTCGCGGTTGCGCTGGCGTCCGAGGCTGTAGGCGTGCAGTGGCTTGTCGCTCAACGTAAGCGCATCGAACGTGGCATCGAGGTGGCGAATCGATGCATGCAGATCGATGGGCTCTACCGGATAGCCCGCCAAGAAGTGGACGCTGTTGAGCATCTGCGTGAGACGAATGAGGTTCTTGTAGTCGGCGTGATTACCGGTGCGTCGGCCCTTATCCATGTCGAATGCGTTTGGTGCGCTGGCTACCGAGCCGAACGCCATGTAGTCGCCGCCGATGATGAGATTGTTTGCTGGATTGCGGCTGTGGAATGTGAACGACGACGGTGCGGTCTTGATCTTTTCGAGCACCATCTCGCGGTCGAACCGAACTCGAACACTGCCGGGCTCAATGCGGGCACCAGCGTCGGCGAGTAGTTGACGAGCATCAGCGTCGAGAAAGTCCATGCCGATCTCTTCGAGAATCTGCATCGACGCGTCGTGAATCATCTCGAGTTCGTCGGCCGACACCACGTCGGTTGGCTTGTACGGCATGCGCGGCTGGGCCAGCGGACGTTGTACGGGAAGGCGACTTCTTTCGGCAGTGGATCGGCCCTTGCGCCGTGATCCGCCGCTCGGCGCCTCGCTTTGAATTTCGCTCATGATGTGCCCCCGAGTGCGACGCGCTGACCGTCGAATACTACTCCTTCAAAGTTGGCACAGACGTACCGTGAATTACTTCATCCGCTAGCAGCATGATTCCCCCCGGCACGCGTGAGCGCACGGTCAGCGTGCGCTCACGCATGGCGGGCGAAATGGTGGCCGCGGTTAGATTGCCCGTGTGCCTGAAGCCCTGCGTCCGCTGGCCCCAGATGATCATGCGGCGGGGCTCGACCGTTTGACCCGCCGGGCAATCGTTGTGGCCACGGTTATCGGCGCCGTCTGGCGAATGGCGATGTTGATCAGCCGGTGGAATCTGGGCTTGGTCTTCAACGATTCGGTCTATTACAGCTATCAAGCGCAGCACAACGCCAAAGGCGAATGGTTCCGTTTGGTGTTCACCAACGGACCTGGCGCCGAACATCCTCCGCTGGCCTCATTGTTGATGACGCCCGCAAGCTTGCTCCCGCACGTTGTGTCTTGGCAGCGCGCCACGAGCACCTTGCTGGGTATCGCAGTGATTCCGCTCATTGCATTGCTAGGTCTGCGGCTCGGCGGTAGGCGAGTGGCGGTCATCGCAGCGTTTGTCGCTGCCGTGTACCCAAACCTGTGGATCAATGATTCGCTCGTGATGTCTGAGTCTGCATCGGTGTTCTTCGTGGTGGTTGCGTTGCTCTGCGCATGGCGGTTTCAGCAGCGCTTCGATTATCGCTCGGCCCTCACGACCGGAGTTTTGGTTGCGCTTGCAGCGCTTACCCGCAGCGAGTTGATCGTGCTCGCGCCGCTTCTCGCGTTGATCGGATTCAGGGCGCGCCCTCGTCTCGAGTGGCTCAAGCGCGCAATGGCCATGCTCGTGGTGGTTGGTGCGGTGATTGCGCCGTGGATGATCTATAACTCCACCCGGTTCGATGCCCCCGTGTTGTTGAGCACTAATGAGGGCATCACCATTCTTGGGTCAAACTGCGATGCCACGTACGGTGGTCCAAAAATGGGCGGATGGCTCACGGATTGCCTCAGCGATGTCGTCATTCAGCCTGGTGAAGATGCTTCAGAGTTGTCGCGTCGGGAGCACCAGATTGCTGTGCGTTACATGCGTGAACACGTGCGCCGCTTGCCGTTGGTTGTCGCTGCCCGCCTGATGCGCACCGCCGATCTCTACGGTCTTGATGACCTTGTCTTGATCGATATGGCCGACCAGCGCGGCAGGATTCAATCGTGGAGCGGAATCATCAGTTGGTGGCTGCTCGCACCGCTCGCCATGGTGGGCTGGTGGCGTAACCGTCGCCGGTGCGGATGGATATTGCTTGCTCCGGCCATCAGCGTGTTCGCTACGGCCGCCATCTTTTACGGTGCGCACCGATTGCGCGCTCCGCTTGAGCCAGTTGTCGTGGTCTGTGCAGCGATGGCGATCGCAGGCAGCGCGCTCGGGCAACGCTTGATCGAGCGCGTGTTAGCGCACCCGCAATTTGCGGCGTTGGCCGATTAGCGGCGAAGTCGCTGCGCCACCGTCCGTTGCTCCTTCAAGAACGCGGGCACATCAGGTGGTTGCACGACGGCTCCTTTGATGAGGTCGTCGAACTGTCGCGTCAGCGTGCGCACGTGCTCAGCCGATGTGAGCACCAAATACATCTGGCCGATGTAGAGCGCGGCGCGCAACGGCCCAAAGATGGTGACTGGTGCGGCAAAGCGTTGGCGGCCGTCGAAGAGAAACCAGCGCAGGGTCGGGTACAACTCGGTACACAGGTCGATCATGTGGTCCAGTTGAGCCAGTCGGTTGCTCAGCTCAAGGTCGCGCCAAATGCCGCCGCCTCGCGCGAACGTTTCAATCTGTTGCACCGAGTTGCAGCACTCGAGGTCGGTCTCGGGCGCGCGGGTCCATGCCAGACGCGCCGCCGCTGTCTCGATCTTTTGTTCGGGCCTGCTTGCTACGTGGTCGCCCATCTCAAAGCGAATGACCTCCTCGGTCTTGAGTAGGTCGGGCAGGGTGGAGGGCACGTAACGAATCTTGTAGCCGATGGCTTCGCGCAGCCAAGCAATGAGTCGCTCGTCGTTGTGCGCCAACGCGTCGCCCTCAAACGACATCTGCTCGTTCATCATTTCGGCTTGCATCGGGCCTGTGTTGCTGAGGCCGATGAGCCAGTCGATTGAGACCTGTTGGGTCTCGGCGATTGCGGCCAACGTTTCGATTCGTGGGAGTCGACGATTCGTCGGCGAAAGTAACTGCGACAGTGTCGACCGATCGAGTCCAACGGCTTCGGCAAACTGGCTGCGATTCTGTTTTGAATCGTGGATCACCTTGTCGAGGCGCTCCTGAAAGGTGCTCAGAATGTTCTTACGATCGGGCATAAGTGCAGTGTAAACACCTCAAGTGTTGTGTAGCCGCAACAAGATGAAGTTAGTACCACCACAAACGGTGTGACTGTGCGCATATGCCCCGCCGCCGAACCGACCCTGCGGAGAATGTTTCGCTAGACCTTTAGGCAGTGCATCTCGCAGCGACATCGGGGCAAACGAAAACTGATTGGCCAACAATCGTTGTTGCCATTGCCTTTTGGATTTCGCTGATCGCAGTGGTCCTTGCGAACAATCATCTGCCGACCGTGATAGTGGTTGCTTTGCTGGCTGTGCTCGGTGGTTTGTATATGTCTCTTCAGCATGAGGTGATTCACGGCCACCCCACGCGGGTGCGGTGGCTGAACTGGTTGCTGGTCGCGGCGCCGCTCGGAATGGTGTTGCCGCTTGATCGATACCGCGACACCCATCTTGAACATCACCGTGCCGTGCTCACCGATCCGGTGAGCGACCCCGAAAGCAAATACGTCTCGGCCGAGGCGTGGCAGCGTTCGAGCGGCGCGTATCGCGGGCTGCTGTTCGTGAACCAGACCTTGGCCGGTCGACTCACTGTGGGTGTGGTGCTCTCGGTTGTGCGTTCGATTCGGAGCGACCTGCGCGAGATGCGCACGCGCTCGATCGTTCGTCGGGCATGGCTGCTGCACCTCGTTGGGGTCGCCGCCGTTGTTGTTGTGCTGCGGGCGGTATCGATGCCGCTGTGGGTGTACGCCCTTGGTTTCGTGTTCGGTGGGTCGTCGCTCACATCGTTGCGTTCGTTCGCCGAACATCTTGCCGTTGAGCATGGACCTCGTACCGCAATGGTGCACAGCGGGTGGTTCTTCAGCCTTATCTTTCTCAACAACAATCTGCACTACGCGCACCACGAGGCACCTGCAGTGTCGTGGTATCGATTGCCGGCGCTTGCCCAGGAACTCGGTGCTGACACGACCGTCGCTGGCGCAGCCGGCCTGTATCGCGGCTACGGCAACATCACTCGCCGTTACTTTTTCCGCCCGTTTGTTCATCCGGTGCACCCGCTTTCTGCCACGATCGATGCGTGACTTCGTCGTTCGCAGCGCTACCGATGTATCCCGTCGCGGGGTTACGCGACGCGTGGGACCAGCTGTACTCAACGATTGCTTCATCGGTAGGCGAGCGTTACAGCGATACTCCGCTTGCGCTTGATTGGACTCTCGACTCGCATGACGGCTGGAGGCATCCCCACCTCGCCTTGAGTCAGGCATGTGGCTGGCCGTTGATCACCGAGCTGCGCAACAGCGTGCGCGTGTTGGGCGCGTTTGAACATCTGCTTGATGGCGCTGCAAGCCATATGTATTGCAGCGTGATCGTGGCGCGCAGCGCGCATGTGCCGAATGCGTCCACCGACCGAGCCGCGATCAACTCGGCTGACAGCTTGTCTGGGTGCGTCAGCCTGCACGCTGCGTTTGGCTTCGCGTTGGGTCAGTGGCCGGGCGAGGTTGTGCTCACCGGGTCACACCTTGCCAGCATCGACGCGGTGCGGGGCGGCTCGGCCGACGTTGCGTCGATTGACGCGCTGTCATGGGCATACCAGCAGCACCTCGACCCCAATCGCCTCGACGGGCTTGTTGTAGTGCAGCGCGGGCCACTCGTGCCGTGCCTTCCGCTCATTGTGGGCGGTGAAGCCGACGATGCGTTGGTGGCTGCGTGGCGTTCGGCGTTCAGCGCAGCAATGAGCAACCCGTCGCTGGCTCGGGTTCGCTCGCTGCTCTTGATTGAGGGCTTCGTGCCGCTCGACCTTGCCGACTACCAGCGCGCCCTCGCCACACTCGCAGGCGCCGCCGCGGTACATTCCGATACTCGAACGTTGGGACGAACGAAGGAAACATGAGCACTATTTCGCGCGTTGAGATCACGCATCATCAGCTGCCACTCGACCCTGTGTTCCCTGCATCGTGGGACACGCAGCCACGCACCAAGTTTCCGGCGACCATCGTGCGGGTGTTCGACGATGCGGGCAATTGTGGAATCGGCTCAGGCGATGCGATGTACGGCTTCGACGATTATCAGCGCTACTTCATCGGACAAGATCCGCTCGATCTCGATCGCCACGCTGCGGTGCTCTCGAACATCGAGTTTCATGCTGGACGTCCGTGGCCAATGGACGTAGCGCTGTGGGACCTTGCGGGCAAGATTCGCGATGAGCCGATCTGGAAAATGGTCGGCGGCGCAAGTAATCGCATTCGCGCCTATGCGTCCAGTGGCGTGCATCGCTCGGTACCCGAAATGGTGCAGGTGGCACGCCAGGCAATTGCATTGGGATTCCCTGCGCTGAAGGTTCGCTTTGGGCGTCCAAGTCTTGACGAGGACCTTGCTGTCATCAGCGCTGTTCGCGACGCCGTGGGCGATCAGCTTGAGCTGATGGTCGATTGCAATCAGGGTTGGCGAATGGCGTGGGATACGCAGCGCCCATGGGACGTAGACCACGCCACGGTTGTGGCGCAGCGTCTCGGAGCCGAAGCCGTGTATTGGATGGAAGAGCCGCTGCATCGCGGCGACTACGACGGCATGAGCGAACTTCGTCAGCGCGTCAACATCCGCATAGCCGGCGGCGAACTCACCCGCGAGCCGTATGAGTTTCGTGAGTTACTCACCCGCGGTTGCTTCGATGTCTTCCAGCCCGACTGTGTGTGCTCGATGGGCATTTCGGGGCTGCGTCACTTGGCATACGAAGTACACGAGCAAGGCAAGATCTTCACTCCCCACACATGGGGCAATGGCATCGGGGTGATGGCCAATTTGCATCTCACCGCTGGCACTGTTGGCTCACCATTTATCGAGTTTCCGTTCGATCCGCCCGAATGGACAACGGCCCGTCGCGATTTCATCCTCACCGAAACCATCGAAGCCGACGGCGACGGTTGGATCACCCTGTCTGATCGCCCAGGTCTTGGCATCGAACTCAACGAGGACGTGCTCGCGCGGACTCGTACTGGTCAAGCAACGTTCGCGTAGGGTAAGCGCTCGTGGCGCGTACTCCTGATGTGGCAATGAAGCGCGAGCTACTCGACCGGGTGGTTGCGTATTTGGCCGAACATGGTCTCGGCGACATGTCGTTACGACCCATGGCTGCCGCTCTCGACACCAGCCCAAATCGTTTGGTGCATCATTTCGGATCGAAGCAAGAACTGCTCGTGGCCGCGCTTGCGCAAGCGATAGAGATTCAGGTCGAGGTGAGCAACGGCTGGCTCAAGCGCAATCCCAAGATCAGCCAGGCCAACTTGTTGCGGCGATGGTGGAAATGGCTCAACGCTTCGCCTGCGAACTTGGCGCTGTCGCGGCTTGGTCTCGAGGCGGCAACTCTTGAGGCCACGCACACCGGCTTGGCCGGCGAGGTGCGCGCCGATCAGATCGGTGTGTGGCGAACCTCGATCGAGCAGCGTCTCATCGACGAGGGTCTGTCGCCGGCGCAGGCAGTGACCGAGTCGTCGTTGCTCAAGGCAATGTTCACTGGGCTGATGGTGGACCTGATGGCAACGGGCGACCGCAAGCGGCTCACTCAGGCACTCGAGGTTGGGCTGTCGCGTCTCGAGAGTTTGCTGTTGGAGCTACGTGCTGGCTGACCTATTTGCCCTGATCGCGTAGGAAGCGCTCGACTTCGTCCATCAACGCGCCGGCATCTACGTGCTCGGGTAGATCGGCGTCGAGTTCGCCGCCAACGATGTCGTCGTCTTCATCGTCGTCGAGGTCGTCGTCGTCTTCGAGACTGAAATCTTCGATGCCTGCATCAGACATGCTTTCAAGTCGGCGTACGTAACCGCCCAGATCTGAATCTTCGGCGACGACTGCATTGACGCGCATTTCGTAGTCGTGAACCTGACTGGCGAGACGAGCCGTTGGCATGGTGGTGCCGATGATGGTGCCGAGTCGCTCGAGCAATGCCATGGTGGCCTTTGGCGACGGCACCTGCGAGGCATACGCCGGAACTGCTGCCCACAACGACGCCGATGGAAGGTCGACTTTTGCGCACGAATCGTGCAGCACGCCAACAATGCCGGTTGGGCCTTCGTAACGCGAGCGCTGTAGCTCGAATCGATCGATCATCAACTGCTCGTTGGCAGTGCCGATGAGCTGGACAGCACGCGAGTGCGGCACATCGGCAAGCAGGGCCCCAAGGGTCATCACCATGCTGGCCTTGAAGTGTTGCGCCACGCCGATGACTTGCTCGCTGAAGGTGCGCCAGCGCATTGCGGGCTCGGGCCCGAGCACCAAGATCACATCGGTGCCGGGGGTCGAGGCGTACCACATGCCAACGGTGGGCCACACAATGCTGCGGGTGAGGTTGGTCGACAAACGCACGTGTGGGCGGATGCTGGCGAAGTCGGTGAACTCCTCAGGATCGATCTCGGCCAACGGGACGGCTTGCCACTCTTCGATGAGTTGACGCACACCACCCGACGCGGCATCGCCGGCGTCGTTCCACCCTGTGAACGCGGCAATAACAACCGGGTTACGAAGTGTGGGTTGGCTGAGCCAGCGGACGTGCTCCATTGGTTCCAGAGCCTATCTACCCAACCGGATGACGCGTTTCAAGGTTTCGTCAGAGTTGTGGAACGACGGAGTAGGCCTCGCCGCCGCCACCAGCGATGACGTCGTCGAGCCAGTTGCCTTCGTACACATCGTTGGGCCCCTGCATCAGGTCGTTTTCGGTGGCGTCGGCCGGTGTGGTGATGAGGGTCCAGGCTTGGCGCTTGTAGGTCCAGTTCTCGGGGAACAAGGCGTGGGCCTCGCGCCAATACGGAACCGCGGCATCGTGACCAACGGTGCGCAACAGGTGTTGCCCCATCTCGAAGCAGGCCGCGGCCCGGGCGTGCGTATCGGGGCGGGGTTGGCTGCGCTGCACCACTTCGTCGGGCGAGAGGGCGAACTTGCTCGCAGCTCCGTTGTGCGCCCAATCGACGATCGCGGCGCGGTATTCGTTGGCCACCTCGGGGAACTTTTTGATTTCGCGAAATGCTCGGTCGAGTCGTTCGGGTAGGCCGTCGGGGATGTCCATGTCGCGCATGGGGCTGCGCTCGATAGAGGCCGCTTCGGCAGGACGAACGAGGTTGCCGTCTTCATCGATCCAGACAGCCATTGGAATGTTGACGAAACCGAAGAGGTCGCCAGTGGCGTGCGTGGTGTCGATCAGGCTTGGATGCGTGGGTGCGGCGGCATTGATAAACGGATGCGCATGCTCAGGATTGACATCCATTGCAACGGTGACCACGGTGACGCCAAGTGATTCGAGTTCGAGGTGAAGTGCCTGCCACCCGGGCAGGCTGGTGCGACAGCCTCAATAACTACTCCATGCGACCAGCAACACTTTTCGGCCGCGAAGCGAACTGAGTCGGAATGGGTGACCGTTGCGATCGATGAACTCAGGGTCGGCTGCAGCGGCGGTGCTGAGCGCCCGGCCGGTGGCTGTGGCTGGGCCGAGCGCCCACACGCCTGTGTTGTCATCGTGCACGAGCGGCATACCAAGGCGGTTGGCCATCACGTTGATATCGACGGTGCCGTTGTCGCGCAGCGCGCCGGGCGCCGGCACGCAGATCTCACCGCGACACATGCCTTCGGGCTTGGCGGTCCAACCGGTGCGGTCGGCAACGTGAGTTGTGGTTACGTTCTCGAGCGTCTGCAAGATCATGGTTCGACCTTAGGCCGATTCGGCGGTGCGAGGTGAAGACAGACGAGACGCTTGATCGGCCAGATCATGAGGACCTGAGCTGAGATATCCGAAACCAGCGCGTACGGTGGCGCCCCAAGGCTCGACGATGCTGAACAGTTCTTCGATGTCGTCTCCGAGGGCGTTGATGGCACCAAGCATTTGCGCGTCGGTGGCGGCCTCGATGGACTCGCGCAAGGCTCGGCCAGCGGGCGTGAAGCCGTCGTCGGTGACGAGGCCGCGTGATTTCAGTGATTCGACCGAGGCATCGAATTGGGCATTGCTCCAGGCGCGGGTGCGGCTGTATGACCGCATCGGGAGGCCCCAATACATCTCGCTGAGCAAGCCAATTTCGGTGGCGTTCACGCCGGCGCTGATCCATGCAGCCGTGTGGCTGTCGCCGCGGTACTCACGAAGCATGTCGCCCATTCGCCACATTGCGCCGACGGCTGAGTCGGGCATCGGCAGCGAACGCAAGCCGGCGTAGAGCGGACGTCCTTCGGGTCGCAGCGGGGCGACGGCACGGGCGAGTAGTTCGTTGACCCGCTCAATACCTGTTGGCGCCTCGCCGAGTAGTCGCACCAACTGGGCAATGGCGCCGGCGTCGCGAGCTGCGCAGATTGTTGTCGCATCGGTGCGGGTCCATCCCAGGGTGACGCTGGGGATGACGGCCTCGGGATTGAACACGGCGAATGCTGCTGCCACCACTTCGCCAGGCACTTGGCCCATCACGCTGCCACGGCTCGTGAAATACGCCGGGCCGTCGGGAAGCGCCACACCGTTGGCCTGCGCGGGACTTGGATCGAACCCGAGCGCCACATAGTTGGCGTGACATTCGGGTGAGAAATACACCTGACCGGTGAGTGGTTCGAGAACCGAACCGAGCTTGCGGGCACGGGCGGACAACGTGGCTGAATCCATCCGCGCACGTTAGGGGCGAACGGGGTGTTGATGGCCAGTTGTGGTTGCGCCGTTACGCCGTTGCGCCGTGGCGGCGGCCGGTAAGGTCACCGCCGTGACAGTTACCGTCGAGATCGCTACCGAAGTGACGCCTCGCCTCGTGCAGGCATTTGCTCGTCTCATTCCGCAACTCTCGAAGTCGTCGCCGCCCCCCAACGAGGCCGAGCTTGCCGAGATGGTTGCTGCGGGGTCTACCGATGTGTTGGTGGCCAGCGATGGCGACGATGTGCTCGGCGCACTCACGCTGGTGGTGTTTCGCATTCCCACGGGTGTGCGGGCGTGGATCGAAGATGTAGTGGTCGACGATGCTGCTCGTGGCCGCGGCGTTGGCGAGGCGTTGAATCAGTTCGCACTCTCGGTGGCCCGTTCGAAGGGCGCCAAGACGGTTGACCTCACCTCGCGCCCATCGCGTGAGGCCGCCAACCGCTTGTATCAGCGACTTGGTTTCGTTGCTCGCGAAACCAACGTGTATCGCTACGACCTCTGAGGCCGGGGTGCCCCAGAGGTCGAGCGGGCTTACAGGCCGACGATTTCTGGCTTCATGTCCCAGAGGATTTTGAGTGCCTCGGCCTGCTCGAGTTGTTCGACGCCGCGGGAACTCATTGCCTTCAAGATGTCATCGATGACCGAAACGAACTCTTGGTCGCTGATGTTCATTCCTCGATGGGCATCG
>SESD01000596.1_pt1 | contig 22336 bp, 19 predicted proteins | sample 3171411 | NCBI WGS metagenome assembly SESD01 (sample SAMN06051880, study PRJNA518727) | freshwater metagenome | biome: subpolar coniferous forest; feature: holomictic lake; material: water; isolation source: holomictic Lake 442, 16.5 m depth | place: Canada: near Kenora, Ontario | collected...
CCTGGGCCCATCTTGCCTCGACCGTGCTCGCCGGCTACATCGGCAACACCGTGGTGCTGGTCTCGGGAGTGGGCATCGGCGTGATGCTGCTTGGCGTCGGTGCCGCCTGGCTGGTGACCGCCTGCCGCTTTCCCGGCCAGCGCGCTCTGGAGTGGATGCTGGTGCTGCCATTGGCCGCTCCGGCCTATGTGCTGGCTTACGCTTACACTGATTTCCTGCAGTTTTCCGGCCCGCTGCAATCGTCGCTGCGCGCAGCCACCGGCTGGGAGGCGGGCGGGTACTGGTTTCCCGAGGTACGCTCGCTGCCCGGGGCGATAGCGATGTTCTCCTTCGCCCTGTATCCCTATGTCTATTTGCTCGCACGCGCGACCTTTCTCGAGCGCTCGCTCTCCGCGCTTGAGGCCGGACGTTTGCTCGGTTACGGACCGGTGCGCAGTTTTTTTGCCATTGCGCTGCCGCTGGCGCGGCCGGCCATTGCCGCCGGCACGGCGCTCGCGCTGATGGAGACCCTCGCCGATTTTGGCACTGTGTCGTATTTTGCCGTGCAGACGTTTACCACCGGGATTTACCACGCCTGGCTTTCCCTTGGTGATCGCGTCGCGGCCGGGCAGTTGTCGACGCTGCTGCTCACCATGGTGGCCGCAGTGCTGCTGCTCGAGCGCTGGAACCGCGGGCGGGCGCGATTTCACACCACGGCTTCGCAACGGCGCGAAACGCTATATGTCCTCGCCGGTCCGCGACGCTGGTTGGTCAGCCTTGTTTGCGCCCTGCCGGTGATGCTCGGCTTTGTGCTGCCGGCGGGAATTTTGCTGGTCATGTCGTTGCGCGACAGCGACACCGGGCACGGCGCGCGCATCTGGGTGCTGATAGGCAACAGTTTCATGCTTGCCGGTGTGGCGGCGGTGGTCATCGTGGCGCTGGCACTGGTGATGGCTTACGCGGCGCGCATTGTTAAAAGCCCGCTGGTGACCGCCGCCAACCGGCTCGCCGGCCTGGGCTATGCGCTCCCCGGCGCGGTGATCGCGGTGGGTATTCTGGTGCCGGTGACGCGGCTCGACCATGCGCTTGTCAACGCGCTGGCGGCCATGGGCATCTCAAGCGGCCTGCTGCTCACCGGCGGCATTGCGGCGCTGGTCTATGCCTACCTGGTGCGCTTCATGGCCATCGCGTTGCAGACCGTGGAGTCGGGGCTCGCCAGGATCACGCCCAGCATGGAGGATGCGGCGCGCAGCCTCGGTTACCGTCCTGCCGAAACCATGCTGAAGGTGCACCTGCCGATGCTGCGTGGCAGTGTGCTCACCGCCGTGCTGATCGTGTTCGTCGATGTGATGAAGGAACTGCCGGCCACCCTGGTGATGCGGCCGTTCAATTTCGACACGCTGGCGGTGCAGGCTTATAACTACGCTTCGGATGAGCGCCTGCCCGAAGCTGCTGCAGCCTCGCTGGTGATCGTGGCGGTCGGGCTGGTTCCGCTGCTTATTTTGTCGCGCTCCATCGCCAAAGGCCGGCGCTCAAGCTAGGGAAACACTGAACAAGTCCGTCATTCCCGCGAAAGCGGGAATCCACCTTGACGTAAAGGGTGGATTCAAAGAGTCAAAATGGATCCCCGCTTTCGCGGGGATGACGAAGCGGAGACTTATTCAGTGTTTCCCTAGGTGTCACTTGCGAGGCGCATCGCGGCCGGACCGCGAAGCGATCTTCGCGTTTATTTCCAGCCGGCGCGGTCGTAAATCTTCTGCGCTTCAGGCTGGTTGCGGCCGAGTGCGGCAATATTTTGCGAGTCGTAACGGAATTTTCCCAGCGCGTTGAGTGCCGGATTGTTCACTTGGGTGGAGGGGACGGCCGGCCATTCGTTATTGCCGTCGGCGAAATAGCGCTGTGCTTCGTCGCTGGCAAGATACTCGAGAAACTTCACCGCGCTGTCACGGTTGGGTGCGCTTTTCATCACCCCGGCACCGGAGATATTGATGTGGGTGCCGCGCTGCCCGGCGCCCTGGTTGGGTGTGACGATGCCGAGTTTTTCCGCGACCTGGCGCTCTTCGGGCTTGGCCGAGCGCGCGAGGCGGGCGTAGTAGTAGGTGTTGACCAGGGCGATCTGACATTCCCCCGCGGCCACGGCGTTGAGCTGGTCGGTGTCGCCGCCCTTGGGAGTACGGGCAAAATTCGCCACCAGCCCCTTTGCCCAGGCCTCGGTTTTTGCTTCACCAATGGCGGCGATCATGCTGCTGCCGAGCGACAGGTTGTAGATATGGCTGCCCGAGCGCACGCAAACCTTGCCCTTCCATTTCGGGGCGGCAAGGTCTTCGTAGGTGGTGATTTCCCCAGCCTTGATTTTGGCCTTGTCGTAGGCGATGACGCGCGCGCGTACGGAAAAGCCGAACCACAGGCCGTTGGGTTGGTGCAGCGCGGCCGGGATGCGGGCATCGAGCAGGGCCGATTTCACCGGCTGGAAAAAACCCATTTGCTCGGCGCGCCACAAGCGGCCGGCGTCAACCGTGATCAGCACATCGGCCGGGCTCTTGTCGCCTTCGTTGCGGATGCGCTCGATCAGCGGATCCTCGCCGGCCTCAATGCGGTTGATCTTGATGCCGGTCTGCTTGGTGAAATTGGCGTAGAGGGCCTCGTCGGTGTTGTAGTGGCGCGAGGAGTACAGGTTCAGCACTTTTTCCTGTGCATGGCTGGCCACCGGCATTCCCAGGGCAATCAGGCAGGCGAGGCCGATGCCGATAAAATTAGTCATTGGGTTCATTTTTGTATAAATTCAATAGGTTATAAAATAACGTGGATTGATGGATTAAATATTATCAAGAATAATTCGCAATAGCAATACTAATAGGAATTATTCTCATTATAGTAATTTGGCGCCATGGGAGGGCCTGAAGGGGCTGGAGGTCGGTTGATCAAACCCGCCTTTGCGGCAAGGGATGCCTTAGAGCGCGGCGATGCGCCTCGCCCCGTTATAACGGCGTGTCCAGTAATTGCCACGCATGCTCTCTACGCGCACTGCGCTGCCGGGCTTGGGCGCGTGGATAAACTTGTCCTCGCCCAGGTAAATACCGACATGTGAATAGGCCTGCCCGAGCGTGTTGTAGAACACCAGGTCGCCGGGCTGTAAGGCGTCGCGCGCCACGGTTTCGCCAAGCTTGCTCTGGGCGCGTGAGTTATGCGGCAGCTCAAGGCCGAATGCGGCGCGATAGACGTGCGCCACCAGGCCGCTGCAGTCGAATCCGGTGGCGTGCGATTTGCCGCCGCGCTGGTAGGGCGTGTCTGCAGCCGCAAGCGCCTGGAAAATCATTTCAGGTGAGCGTTGAGTCGTTTGTGGCGGAAGGGCGGATTCGGGCGGCGTCGGCGCGGGCGAATTGCGTGCATCCGTTGGCGCGGGAGTCGCGGCTTGCGGGGCGACAGGTGGGGGGGCAAACGACAACGCAGCGCACCCCGAGAGGCTCAGGGTGTGCGAAATAATACCAATAATAAACAATATTCTAAGATGCATTATTCGAGTACTTTATGCCTTGGAAGCAGCCTTGTAAAGACGCGTTGTTGCGGTTCGATCCATTGCCATATCGATGCGCAAGCCCGGTCTATAGTTACCGCCTTACTTGATTTGGCCGCTCTACCTGCCGATATCCACTGACCATGCCCAAACAGCCACGATTTTTCGCCGTGCTTTTTACCTGGGGCTTCGCCTTGAGTTTTGCCGGTGCCGCATGCGCCGAGGTCGAAGTGCTCACACTCAAGTACCGCAATGCCGAACAGCTGCTGCCTGTCCTGAGTCCTTTGGTCGAATCCGGCGGTGCGGTCTCGGGAACGCAAAACCAAATTATTGTGCGCGCCAGTCGGCGCAATATCGACGAGATAAAACGGGTGATCTCGAGCATCGACAGCCAGCCGCGCCGCCTGGCGATCCTGCTGCGTCAGGATAATGCCGAGAACGTGCAAGGTAGTTCCGCAGGCGGTGAGGGCAGCATACATTCCCGCGGAGGTGGCGAACTGAGGGCAAGTATCGCCGGCAGCCGCAACAGCAACGAGGATCGCGTCAGCCAAAGGGTGCAGGTGCTCGAAGGCTATCCGGCCACCATCTTTATCGGTCAGTCGGTGCCGGTGCCGTCCCGCAGCATGACCGGTGCTGTGACCGGTGCAAACCAGGGGGTGCTGATGACCGAGACGATTACCTATCGCGATATCAATACCGGCTTCGAAGTGGTGCCCCGGCTTGCCGGTGACATGGTGCAATTGCAAATCAGTCCGCGCCGTGAGACGCGCGATAGCGCTGATGTGGGCAATGCCCGCGGTAACCGCGATAGCCCGGGCATCCCCGTCCCGGGCAGCGTCAACACCCAGCGTATTTCCACCACCGCCAGCGGCCGGCTCGGCGAGTGGTTTGAGCTGGGCGGAGTGAGCCAGGAGGAGTCGCGCCAGAACACCGGCCAGGTACGTTCGTCGCGCGTGGAGCGGCGCGATACGCGCCGTGTCTGGGTCAAGGTCGAGGAATTAAAATAGCCGAACCCGGCAGATGTTTAACTCATCGCGCCTCTTCAAGTGCGGGGACGCACCGCGTGCCGGTGGTAACATGCGGGCGATATGACCGTACCCACGCTCGAGCAGGTATTCGCACCCGACGGCCTGCTGAGCAGGAGCATTCCCGCCTACCGGCAGCGGCCGCAGCAGATGGAGATGGCACACTGCATTGCCGATGCCATCCGCGACAATTCAGTGCTGGTGGCCGAGGCCGGCACCGGCACCGGCAAGACGGTTTCCTACCTGGTGCCGGCGCTCTTGTCGGGCGGCAAGGTCATCATTTCCACCGGTACCAAGACCTTGCAAGACCAGTTGTACAGCCGCGACCTGCCGACGGTGCGCGCGGCGCTTGGCGTGCCGGTGACAACGGCCTTGCTCAAGGGCCGTGCCAATTACGTTTGCCATTACCACCTCGCGCACAACCTGAAAGAGGCGCGCCTGCCGACGCGCGAGGCGGCGCGTGACCTGCGCCTGATCGAACATTTCGCGCGTGCCACGCAAAGCGGCGACAGGGGCGAACTGGCGGAGGTGGCCGAGGACTCGCCGGCCTGGGCCTATGCCACTTCCACGCGCGAAAACTGTCTCGGACAGTCCTGCCCCAACCACAAGGAGTGTTTCGTCCTGGCGGCGCGGCGCGAGGCGCTCGAGGCCGAGGTGGTGGTGGTCAACCATCATTTGTTTTTTGCCGACGTGGTGCTGCGCGACGAGGGCATGGCCGAGTTGCTGCCCGCCTGCAATACGGTGATTTTCGACGAAGCGCACCAGTTGCCCGACACGGCGACACTTTTTTTCGGCGAGACGGTTTCGACCGGGCAAGTGCTTGACCTGTGCCGCGATTCCCTCGTTGAGGCGCTGAGCGTGGCGCGCGACGTGAGCGTGCTGCCCGAGCTGATTCGCCGCACTGAAAAGGCCGGGCGCGACCTGCGCCTCGCCCTGCCCGAGTCGAACACCCGCCTGCCCTACAAGGGCATTGTTGATCGCGACGGGTTCGAGCTTGCGCTCAAGGGCATGATTGCCGCCTTGCAGTCGCTGGCCGCGACACTGGAGAGCCAGGCGCAGCGCGGCGAGGGCCTGGAGAATTGCTGGCAGCGCGCCGCGGAGCTGGCAGCGCGCCTGACGCGCTGGCTGCGCCATGACGAGGGCGATATGGTGCGTTGGGTCGAGGCCTACAGCCAGGCACTCGCGTTACACGCCACGCCGCTGTCGATTGCCGAGATTTTCCGCAACCAGCTGACCGGACGCCCGCGCGCCTGGGTGTTCACCTCGGCGACGTTGGCGGTCAACGGCAATTTTGACCATTACTGCGCCCAGCTCGGCCTGGAGTCGGCCGCAACCGGTTGCTGGGGCAGTCCGTTCGACTATGCCAATAACGCGTTGCTTTACCTGCCACCCGGCCTGCCCGAACCCAATTCACGCGAACATACCGAGGCGGTGGTGTCGGCGGCGATGCCTTTGCTGCGCGCCAGCCGCGGCCGCGCTTTCATGCTGTTTACCACGCTGCGCGGCATGCGGCTGGCGCACGAATTGCTGCGCAGCCGGTTTGCCGCCGAGGGACTCGACTATCCCCTGTTGCTGCAAGGCGAGGGCTCGCGCACCGAATTGCTGGCGCGTTTTCGGCGCATGGGTAACGCGGTGCTGGTCGGCAGCGCGAGTTTCTGGGAAGGTGTGGACGTGCGCGGCGAGGCGCTGTCCCTCGTGGTCATAGACAAGCTGCCGTTTGCGCCGCCGGATGATCCGGTGCTCGCGGCAAGGCTGGAGGCGATGACCAAGCAGGGGCGCAACGCATTCATGGAGTACCAGTTGCCTTATGCGGCGATCGCGCTCAAGCAGGGTGCCGGCCGGCTGATTCGCGACGAGACCGATCGCGGCGTGCTGGCCATTTGTGATCCGCGCCTCGCGACCAAGGCTTATGGGCGCACCATCCTGGCCAGCCTGCCGCCGATGCGCCGCAGCCGCAGCGAGGCCGAGGCGGTGGAGTTTCTCGAATCGATAGTCGCCTGCGTCGATTAGAATACGGACGGGCGGCGGCTTGCGCGCTGGCGCGGCACACCAACAACAAACAACAAACAACAAACAACAAACAACAAACAACAAACAACAAACAACAAGGCAAGGGGGTTACATGAAAGTATTCATCACGGGTGGCGGCGGGTTCATTGGCTATCGGATTGCCAAGGCGATACTCGCCGGCGGCAAGTTGGCCGACGGCGATGGCAAGCCGCAAACGGTGACGCAGGTCACCTTGTTCGATGCCGCCTTTCCGCCGGTCACCGACCCGCGCATCAAGTGCGTAACCGGCGATGTCAGTTCGTCCGCGGCCATCGCGGCGGCCCTGGACAAGGACACGGGGTCGGTGTTCCACCTTGCTGCGGTGGTAAGCGGTGGCGCCGAGGCCGACTTCGACCTTGGCATGAAGGTCAACCTGGATGGCTGCCGCGTGCTGCTCGAGGCCTGCCGCAAGCTGGCACGTCCGCCGCGCTTCGTCCTTGCCAGTTCTGTCGCCGCCTTCGGTGGCGACCTGCCCGACGTGCTCGATGACAGCACCACGCCCAATCCACAGACCTCTTATGGCGCGCAAAAAGTCATCAGCGAGTACCTCGTCACCGACTACAGCCGCAAGGGTTTCATCGACGGGCGTTCGCTGCGCCTGCCGACCATCGTCGTGCGCCCGGGCAAGCCCAACCTGGCCGCCTCATCGTTTGCCAGCGGCATCATCCGCGAGCCGCTGAACGGCCAGGTGTCCGAATGCCCGGTGGCCGAGGACACCGGCGTCTGGATTCTTTCTCCGGGCAAGGTGGTGCAAAACTTCATCCGCGCCCACGACCTGCCCGCGGCCAGCTGGGGGACCCGGTGCGTGGTCAACCTGCCGGGCATTACCGCCAGCGTAAAAGAGATGGTCGCCGCAATGGGCCGTATCGCCGGGGCAAAAGTGGTGGAGCACGTAAAGTGGAAACCCGAAGCGCGCATCCAGGCCATCGTCAAGACCTGGCCCGTCCGCTTTCGCACCGAGCGGGCGCTGGCCATGGGTTTTGAGGCCGATGCCGACATCGAATCGGTGATTCGCGATTACATTCGCGACGAGCGCATTCCCCTGGGTTGATGTCTGGCAGGGCCGGCGGGGTTGCCGGCGCTGACTGCCACATCGGCTGGAAACCCTTGCAGGGCGGGCATCGGCTGGCAGGCCAATGCCGCTCGACGGGCGCCGGGCAGGCCAGGCGAAACCCCTGTCTCGCCCCGTTTGGCGGGCGTTTCGGGGGATTAACTACGACGCGTTGCGACTCGGTCGCAGCGCGTGGCAAAACTCAATCCCAGAGTTTCCACCACGGCACGTCACGCTTCGGCCCGCCGGTGAAGTAAATGCTCTTGGGAAAGTTCTGGTGGATGATGCGGTCGGCGTCATCGCGCAAATCAGTCATGCCCAGCTGGTCGTAGGATTTGACCATGATGAACAGGGCTTCCTCTGTGGCCGGGGCGGTCGGATAATTCCGTAAGGCGTACTGGGCGCGGTTCGCCGCCGCGACCCAGGCGGTGCGTTTGACGTAATAGCGCGCCACATGTACTTCGTACTGGGCAAGGGCGTTGACGAGGTATTTCATGCGTGCCGCACTGTCGGCTGCATACTTGCTGTCTGGGAAACGGTTTACCAGCTCCTTGAACGCCTCGAAGGAATCGCGCGCGGCGCGCGGGTCGCGCTCGGTCATGTCCTGGTCGGAAACGTGCCCGAGCAGGCCCTGGTCTTCGTTGAAGTTCGCCAGGCCCTTGAGGTAGAAGGCGTAGTCGACGTTGGGGTGGTTGGGGTGCAGCTTGATGAAACGGTCGCAGGCGGCGATGGCCGATTCGGCTTCGTTGCTGCGATAGTAGGCGTAGGCGACTTCGATTTGCGCCTGCTGAGCGAAGCGCCCATAGGGATAGCGCGCCTCGAGTTTTTCGTAATACTTGATGGCTTTTTCGAAGTTACCATCGGTGAGTTCGGATTTCGCTTCGTTATAGAGCCGGTTGGCAGACCAGCCTACGGTGGGGTCCTCCTCTGTGGAGAACATCCCGCACCCGGCACAGAAAATTATCAGCACTAAAGCGGCTACACTACGGTTCATTTTTTTCGTCCATCTTGCCAAGAGCCCGAGCCAGTCACACCAGCGGGCGACACCGATTTGCACAAAGTTCATTATAGCGCGCAGTCGCCGCAGCCAGACCCGGCCACCGAGGCGGCGAATGGGGAGCCCACTCGCCTGTTGCGGCGTGTGCCGGCCGACCTGGCCGGACTGCGGTTTGACCAGGCGCTGGCGAGCATGTTCCCCGAGCACTCGCGCAGCCGCTTGCAAGCCTGGCTGCGTTCCGGGCGCGTCCTGCTGAACAACGAAACCGCCGAAGCCAAACGCAAGGTATGGGGGGGCGAAGGCGTCAGTGTCGCGCCCGAGGTTGCGCCGACGGAACTGGCGGCGCGGGCCGAGGATATCGCCCTGGATATCCTGCACGAGGACAAGCACCTGCTGGTGGTGAACAAGCCGGCAGGTATGGTGGTGCATCCGGGCAGTGGCAATTGGCGCGGCACCATGCTCAATGCCCTGCTGCACCATGCCCCGGCCCTCGAAGCGGTCCCGCGCGCCGGCATCGTCCACCGCCTCGACAAGGAAACAAGCGGACTGCTGGTGGTGGCCAAGACGCTCGAAGCGCAGACCGACCTGGTGCGCCAGTTGGCCGCGCGCACGGTCAAGCGCGACTACCTTGCGCTGGTGCACGGCCTGGCCCCGGCTGCGGGCAGTGTTGATGCCCCGGTCGGTCGCGACCCGCGTGAGCGCACGCGCATGGCGGTGGTCGAACGCGGCCGCCCGGCGCGCACCCACTACCGCGTGCTGCGGCGTTTTGCCGCGGCGACGCTGCTCGAATGCAGCCTCGATACCGGGCGCACCCATCAGATCAGGGTGCACATGCAGTCCATCGGGCACCCCCTGGTAGGCGACCAGGTCTATGGCCTGCGCCGTTGCAAGGATCCCTTGCTGCAGGAGTTTGCTCGCCAGGCGCTGCACGCGGCGCATCTGGGCTTGATACACCCTGCCAGCGGCAAGGCGCGCGAATGGTCGGCGGCGATGCCCGCGGACATGGAATCCCTCATCAAGGCGCTGGCTTGAACACTCCGCCCGAGGACTGGATTGTTCCCGACTGGCCGGCGCCGGCAAGGGTGCGCGCGCTGGTCACCACGCGCAGCGGTGGCGCAAGCGGCGGAGCGTACGCATCGTTCAACCTCGGCCTGCGCGCGGGCGAGGATGTGCAAGTGGTAAAACGCAACCGCGCGCTGCTCGATGCCCGCCTGCCGGCACCACCGGCCTGGATGATCCAGGTGCACGGTGCCGATGTGCTCGAACTGACCGATTCTTCCGGTGTTGTCGCGACGGAAGGCGGCGAGGCGCAGGCCGATGCGGCGGTGGCGCGGGCCGCGCAGCGTGTTTGCGCCGTGTTGACGGCCGATTGCCTGCCGGTCTTGCTGTGCGACAGGGAAGGCACAGTGGTGGCCGTGGCGCACGCCGGTTGGCGCGGCCTCGCCGGTGGTGTGATCGAGGCGACATTGCGCAAAATGTCCTGTCCCGCCGACCGCGTCATGGCCTGGCTGGGGCCGGCCATCAGCCAGGCGGCCTACGAGGTCGGTCCGGAGTTGCGCGAAACCTTTGTCAATGCCTGTGCCGCAGATGCAGCGGCCTTTCGCGACGGCAAACCGGGGAAGTTCCAGGCCGACCTCTACGCCCTGGCGCGCCGGCGCCTGCTATCTGCCGGAGTGCAAGCGGTGTATGGTGGCGGCTTTTGCACCTACGAAGATGCGCGGCGTTTTTATTCGTATCGTCGTGACGGTGTGGCAAGCGGTCGCATGGCGAGCCTGATCTGGCTGGCTGCATGAGCGTGTGCCCCTGTATTTTGTGAAAAAGAAAGTGGTTTTTCCCCTATGTCTACATTAGCGTGGATTGTCGTCGCATCGGTTTTCGGCGGCATCCTGCCGGTATTGTGCGCGGCGCTGTTTTCCCTTTCGGCGCGTGCATCCTGGATTCCCGCCCTCATCAGCTACGCCATCGGCGCGCTGCTCGGCGCTTCGTTCCTGGAGATCCTGCCGCACGCCTTTGAGAACGGCCATGCGTCCACGGTCGCGTCCACCGTGCTCGCCGGTATTTTCGGTTTTTTCATACTCGAAAAACTGGTGCTGTGGCGCCATTGCCATTACGAGGACTGCGAAGTCCACAGTGACGAGGCGGAAGGTAATGCCGGCCGTTCGCATGCGACGCCCGCCGTTCGTGCGCCGTCCCTCGGGCAGGGGCAGGGCCATGGGCACGAGCACGACCACGGCCGCAGCGGCATGCTGATACTCATAGGCGACAGTTTCCACAATTTTGTCGACGGTGTGCTGGTGGCGGCCGCCTTTATGCAAGACACCCAGCTTGGCATCGTCACGGCGCTGGCGGTCATCGCCCACGAAATTCCGCAGGAAGTCGGGGATTTTCTCATCCTGCTGCACTCGGGCTACAGCAAGACCCGCGCCCTGGTGCTAAACCTCCTGTCCAGCCTCGCCATGCTCGCCGGCGGGTTGGTCGCCTACTTCGCCCTGCAGGCCATGCAGGGCCTGATCAACAGCATGCTGGCCATTGCCGCGGCCAGCATGATTTATGTCGCGGTGGCCGACCTCATTCCAGGGCTGCACAAGCGCACCGAGTTGCGCGCCACCCTGCAACAGACCTTACTCATCGCGCTGGGTGTCAGCTCGATCTGGCTGGTCGGCTTGCTGACCGGGCACAGCCATTGATGCGGCATTTTCCCTGTTGCGGCGCCGCTGCGGCGTGCCGGCAATCCACAGCAGCAGGGCCAGCGGCGCCAGACCATAAAAGAAAAATGTCAGTAATCCCGCGACGACGGATTTTTCGGTCACTGCCATGCACAGCGTGACGAATATCCAGGCAATGGCGACAAGGTGCATGGCGGGTGACGGGGCGGGTGTTTGGGCGCGTTTGGGTAATGGGCGGTGGCAACGTATACTCTCACGCTTTGCCCGCGCCGCATTTTCGCGAACCGAGGCTGCAAGGCCCAACGCGCATGGAGTCTGATTGAATATTCTCGTCACTGGTGCGGCCGGTTTTATCGGCTACTCTCTGGCCGCGCGCCTGCTCGCGCGCGGCGATACGGTGCTGGGCCTGGACAACCTCAATGATTATTACGATGTCGGCCTGAAGGAGGCGCGACTGGCCAGGCTGCGCGGCGAAGCGAAGTTCTCGTTCACCCGTCTCGACATTGCCGATCGCGCCGGCATGACCGCGTTTTTCGCCGCACACCGCTTTGACGCCGTCGTGCACCTTGCCGCGCAGGCCGGCGTGCGCTATTCGGTCACCCATCCCTACGCCTACATCGATGCCAATCTCACCGGATTCGCGCATGTGCTCGAGGGGGTAAGGCAAAGCGCGTCCGGCCACCTGATATATGCGTCTTCCAGTTCGGTCTACGGCGCCAATACCAAGCTGCCCTTTGCAGAGGGCGATAACGTCGATCATCCGGTGTCGCTGTACGCGGCGACGAAGAAGGCCAACGAATTGATGGCGCACAGTTACGCCCACCTTTACGGCCTCGCCTGTACCGGCTTGCGTTTTTTCACCGTCTATGGCCCCTGGGGCCGGCCCGACATGTCGCCGTTCAAGTTCGCCTCTTGTGTGCTCGAGGGCAAACCCATCCCGGTGTTCAACGAGGGCAGGATGTCGCGCGATTTCACCTATATCGACGATATCGTCGGTGGCATCATGGCCGTACTCGACAAGGGTGGGCCCGAAAGCAAAGGGCAGGGCGGGGAGGCACCCTACCGCTTGTACAACATCGGCAATAACCAGCCGGTACCGCTGCTGCGTTACATCGAGGCGTTTGAAAAGGCGATCGGTAAAAAGGCTGTCCTCGACCTGCAGCCGATGCAGCCTGGCGACGTCCCCGATACCTACGCCGATACGCAACTACTTGAACAGGCAGTGGATTTTCGGCCGGATACGGAAATCGACGTCGGCGTCCGTCGATTTGTCGATTGGTATCGCGACTATTACCGCGTTTAGCGGCTCGAAAAAACGCCTGCGAGGTCACCTAAGCGTACCTTGACAGTGTGGTGTTGCGGCGCAATAATATGTTTTCTCACAAGTAGTTAGCGCGAAACCGACCGTGACCCCAGAGCCGTTTTCAAATCCCCAAGACTTGCAGCAAATCGGACAGGCATGGATGCACAACTGGCTTGCCTGGTTGGGTGGACAGGATGCCGATGCCACGACCACAGAGGGTCAGGCGCAGGCGCTGATGGCGAAGGAACTGGCTTCGCGCGCCGCCGCGCTGCAAACCGGACTTGCACAACAGCATCTTGCCTTGTGGACGCGCATGCTCATGCGCGAGGCCGGGCAGCCTTACGAGCCCCTGGTGACGCCCGACCGGACGGACCGGCGGTTTTCCGCCGCCGAATGGCGCGACAACCCGCACTACGATTACCTCAAGCAGTCTTACCTGATCAACGCGCATTTCCTCAGCGGTGTGGTTGAAACCGCATCGATAGACGCCCACAGCAAGGACCAGCTGCGCTTTCTCACCCGCCAGTACATCGACGCGCTTGCGCCGAGTAATTTTGCCGCGACCAACCCGGAGGCGCTGAGCCTGGCGGTGCAGTCCAACGGTGAAACCCTCGCCAAGGGCATCAAGAACCTGCTCGGGGACATCGAACGCGGGCGCATTTCCATGACCGATGAATCGGTTTTTGAGGTCGGCCGCAACATCGCCACCACCGAGGGTGACGTGGTGTTCGAGAACGAACTCATACAGTTGATCCAGTACAAGCCGCTTTCGGCCAAGGTGGCGGAGCGAGCGCTGGTGATGGTGCCGCCGTGCATCAACAAGTTTTACATCCTCGACCTGCAGCCGGAAAACTCCTTTGTGCGCCACGCGGTGGAGCAGGGGCAGACGGTGTTCATGGTGTCCTGGCGGCAGGTTACCGAGGAACTCGGACAGGTCACCTGGGACGACTATATCGAAAAGGGTGTGCTTGAGGCCCTTGATGTCGCGTGCAAGATCAGCGGCGCGAAAGAAATTAACGCGCTCGGCTTTTGCGTCGGCGGAACGCTGCTCGCCTCGGCCCTGGCAGTGAGGGCGGCGCGCGGCGAACACGACGTCACCAGCCTTACCCTGCTTGCCACCATGCTCGATTTTTCCGATACCGGGGACATCGGCCTGTTTGTCGACGAAAAAGCTGTGGCGACGAAGGAGCAGGCGCTGGCCGCCGGAGGTGTGATGCCCGGCAAGGAACTGGCATTCGCTTTTTCGGCCCTGCGCGCCAACGACCTGGTATGGTCGTACGTGGTCAACAACTACCTCAAGGGCAGAACGCCCGATGCGTTCGACCTGCTGTATTGGAACTCGGACAGCACCAACCTGCCCGGCCCGATGTACTGCTGGTATGTACGCAATATGTACCTGGAGAACAGCCTGCGCGAGCCGGACAGGTTGTCGATGTGCGGCATTCCCGTCGACCTTGGCAGCGTGAATATGCCGGTGTACATACTGGCCACGCGCGAGGACCACATCGTACCGTGGAAGACTGCGTACGGTTCTACCGGCCTGCTGGGCGGTGATGTGCGCTTCGTGCTTGGCGCGAGCGGCCACATTGCCGGTGTGATCAACCCGGCAAAAAAGAAGCGGCGCAGTTACTGGGCCGATGGCCGGCCCGCCGCCGACGCGCATGCCTGGCTGGAGACGGCGACGGAAACACCGGGCAGCTGGTGGCCGGACTGGGACGCATGGCTGGGGCAGTTTGCCGGCGGGGAAAAAGCCGCGCCAAAAAAAACCGGAGGCAAGGGATATCAGGCGATAGAAGCGGCGCCCGGGCGATATGTGAAGCAGCGCGCCTGAAGCGGCGGAACAGATTAATCGTTTAAAAAATGGACACTTAACTATCGTATTCGTGCAAAACCAACAAGGACGGAGATCATCATGACAGACGTAGTGATTGTGGCGGCAGGCAGGACGGCGGTGGGGAAATTCGGCGGCGGGCTGGCAAAGATATCAGCCGCCGATCTGGGCGCGCATGTGATCCGCGGCCTGCTCGCGCGCAGCGGCCTCAAGCCCGAGCAGATTTCCGAGGTCATTCTCGGGCAGGTTCTCACCGCCGGCGTCGGGCAGAATGCTGCGCGCCAGGCATTGATCAAGGCGGGCTTGCCCGACATGTGCCCGGCGATGACCATCAACAAGGTCTGCGGGTCCGGGCTCAAGGCCACACACCTTGCCGCGCAGGCGATCAAGGCCGGCGACGCTGAAATCGTCATTGCCGGTGGCCAGGAAAACATGAGCGCGTCGCCGCATGTGATGCTCGGTTCACGCGACGGCTTTCGCATGGGTGATGCCAAACTCATCGACACGATGATCGTCGACGGCCTGTGGGACGTCTACAACCAGTACCACATGGGCGTCACCGCCGAGAACGTTGCCGCCAAGTTCGGCGTCACGCGCAAGGACCAGGACGAATTCGCGGCGGCGAGCCAGCAAAAAGCCGAAGCGGCGCAAAAGGCCGGCAAATTCAAGGACGAAATCCTGGCGCTTGAAATACCGCAAAAAAAGGGCGCGGCGCTGGTGTTCGACACCGACGAGTATCCCAAGCACGGCACCACGGTGGAATCGCTTGGCGCGCTGCGGCCGGCGTTCGACAAGAACGGCACGGTAACCGCGGGCAACGCCTCGGGCATCAACGACGGTGCGGCGGCGGTGATCATGATGTCGGCAAAAAAAGCCGATGAGTTGGGCCTCAAGCCGCTGGCGCGCATCAAGGCCTATTCCTCGGCCGGCGTCGACCCGAAAATCATGGGCATGGGGCCGGTGCCTGCGTCCAGGCTGTGCCTGTCCAAGGCCGGCTGGAGCACCAAGGACCTTGACCTGATGGAAATCAACGAGGCGTTCGCCGCGCAAGCGATCGCCGTCAACAAGGAAATGGGCTGGGATACCTCGAAGATCAACGTCAATGGCGGTGCCATCGCCATCGGCCACCCGATCGGTGCGTCGGGCTGCCGCATCCTGGTCACGCTGATTCACGAAATGATCCGGCGTGATGCGAAAAAAGGTCTTGCCTCGCTTTGTATCGGCGGCGGCATGGGTGTTGCGCTCGCCATAGAGCGCTAGAGTTGACAGCGCGGGAGCGGATTCGATGGGTACAGGTGTGCTGGAACGCAGTCTTGCGGGTGCAAAAGCCGGGGGAGAGCAGGTGATCCCGGCGTTGCAGCGTGTCGCCTTTGTCACCGGCGGCATGGGCGGCATAGGCACCGCCATTTGCCGTCGCCTTGCCGCGAGCGGCGCCAAGGTCGTGGCCGGCTGCCTGCCTGACTACGAGCGCAAGGACGCCTGGCTGCAGACGATGCGCGCCGAGGGCCTGCAGGTGCATGCGGCCGAGGGCAACGTCGAGGATTTTGATTCCTGCGCCGAGATGTTCTACAAAGTGGGTGCGACCATCGGGCCCATCGACATTCTTGTCAACAACGCCGGTATCACCCGCGACGGCGTGTTCAAGCGCATGTCGCCCGGCGACTGGTACGCGGTCATCAACACCAATCTCAACTCGGTGTTCAACGTCACCCGCCAGGTGGTGGAGGGCATGACCGAGCGCGGTTGGGGTCGCATCATCAATATGTCCTCGGTCAATGCGCTCAAGGGCCAGTTCGGCCAGACCAATTACTCCGCGGCCAAGGCCGGGATGCACGGATTTTCCAAGGCGCTGGCGCAGGAAGTGGTGAAAAAAGGCGTCACGGTAAACACCATTTCGCCCGGCTATGTCGCCACCGACATGGTGATGGCGATCAGGCAGGAGGTGCGCGACCAGATCGTCGCCCAAATTCCCATGGGCCGGCTTGCGCAGCCCTCGGAAATCGCCGGCTTGATCGCCTACCTCGTTTCTGACGAGGCGGCCTACGTCACCGGCGCGAATATCTCGATCAACGGCGGCTTGCACATGGAGTAGTTTGTTTGGATGGGCTCCTTTCCTGGCTCGATGATTGACGGGTCCGGATTTGGTGACATAATCAAACAACAGTTTAAATATTCGTCCTGGAGGGGGAGAAATGGTACAGCGCGTAGCGGTAATAACCGGCGGCATGGGCGGCTTGGGAGAGTCGATCAGCACCAAGATGGCCGATGCCGGTTACAAGGTTGTCGTGACGCATTCGCCCGGCAACAAGGGTGCGACGCAGTGGATCGCCGACATGAAGGCACGGGGCTACAACTTCCATGCCTACGGTGTGGACGTCGCCGATTACGAGTCCTGCCAGCAGGCGGTGGCGAAGATCCAGGCCGAGGTCGGCCCGGTCGACATCCTTGTCAACAATGCCGGCATCACCCGCGACATGACCTTCAAGAAAATGGGCAAGCCGGACTGGGACGCGGTGATGCACACCAACCTTGACAGCGTGTTCAACATGACCAAGCCGGTCTGCGATGGCATGGTCGAGCGCGGCTGGGGCAGGGTCATCAACGTCTCGTCGGTGAACGGATCCAAGGGCGCGTTCGGCCAGACCAATTACTCCGCCGCCAAGTCGGGCATGCACGGCTTTACCAAGGCGCTCGCCCTTGAGGTTGCACGGAAAGGTGTCACCATCAACACCATTTCCCCCGGCTATATCGGCACCAAGATGGTTACCGCCATCCCCAAGGAAATTCTCGATACCAAGATCATTCCGCAAATCCCGGTGGGACGCCTGGGCAAGCCTGAAGAAGTGGCCGGCCTGATCATTTACCTGTGTTCCGAGGAAGCGGCGTTCGTCACCGGTGCCAATATCGCTATCAACGGTGGCCAGCACATGCAGTAACGCGTGCCGGCAAAGGGGACTTGCCCCCGCCACCCATCGACTACCGGAGCAGCCATGACAGATGTATTGCGACTGATAAAGAAATACCCGAACCGCCGTCTTTACGATACCAAGACCTCGAGTTACATCACCCTGGCCGACGTCAAGGAGCTGGTGCTCAAGCAAGAGACTTTCCAGGTCGTCGACGCCAAGTCGGGTGAAGACCTGACGCGCGCCATCCTGCTGCAAATAATCCTCGAGGAGGAATCGGGCGGTGTGCCGATGTTCTCGGCCGACGTACTCTCGCAGCTCATACGCTTTTACGGCAACGCCATGCAGGGCATGATGGGGTCGTACCTGGAGAAGAACGTCGAGGCTTTTACCGAGATCCAGAAGCGCATCCATGACCAGTCCAAGGTGCTCTATGGCGACCCGAGCAAGGTCAACGAGCAACTGTGGGCGCAGTTCATGAATTTCCAGGGGCCGGCGATGAACAGCGTGATGTCGGCCTACATGGACCAAAGCAAGAATGTCTTTGTGAAAATGCAGGAGCAACTGGAGAACCAGACCAAGACCATGTTCTCGGGATTCCAGTTCCCCGGTTTTCCGCAGGGCAAGTCTGCGGGTGAAGAAGGCAGCGGCAAAAAAGACAAATCCTGAGTATTGCCGACCGGCGCCGGCGCCCCCGGGTGAGGACGGCGCCGGCCTGGATGCCGCCGCCCGCGGCGCAAGTGCGGATAACCAATCGATGAAGCCTGAGAAAAAGCCGGTGTCGCCCAAAGTGGGCTTTGTGTCGCTTGGCTGCCCCAAGGCGCTGGTCGATTCAGAGCGTATCCTCACGCAATTGCGCGCCGAGGGTTACCTTATGTCGCCTTCCTACGAGGGCGCGGACCTCGTAATCGTCAATACCTGCGGCTTCATCGACTCGGCGGTCGCCGAATCGCTGGACGCCATTGGCGAGGCGCTTTCGGAAAACGGCAAGGTGATCGTCACCGGCTGCCTCGGGGCAAAAGACGGCGTGGTTCGGGCGGCGCATCCAGCGGTGCTGGCGGTGACCGGGCCGCACGATACCGCGGGGGTGCTCCAGGCGGTGCACACCCACCTGCCCAGGCCGCACGACCCCTACACCGACCTCGTGCCGTCGCAGGGCGTCAAACTCACGCCCGCGCATTACGCCTACCTGAAAATCTCCGAGGGCTGCAATCACCGCTGCAGCTTTTGCATCATCCCCTCGATGCGCGGCGATCTTGTCAGCCGGCCAATCGGCGAAGTGATGCAGGAGGCGCAAAACCTCGCCAGGGCCGGCGTCAAGGAGTTGCTGGTCATTTCTCAGGACACCAGCGCCTATGGCGTGGATGTGAAGTACCGCACCGGGTTCTGGCAGGGGCGTCCGGTAAAGACGCGCATGAACGACCTGGTGCGCGCTCTGGCCGACCTTGATGTATGGGTCAGGTTGCACTACGTCTACCCCTATCCGCACGTTGACGAGGTCATACCCCTGATGGCTGAAGGGCGGGTATTGCCCTACCTTGATGTGCCTTTCCAGCATTCGAATCCGCGCATCCTCAAGCTGATGAAGCGCCCGGCCTCGGGTGAGAAGAACCTCGACCGTATTCGCGCCTGGCGTGCGACCTGCCCGGAATTGACCATACGCAGTACCTTCATTGTCGGTTTCCCCGGCGAGACCGGGGTCGAGTTCGACGAATTGCTCGAGTTTCTTGAAGAGGCGGAACTCGATCGCGTCGGTTGCTTTACTTACTCGGCCGTCGACGGCGCCGCCGCCAACGCGCTGCCCAATCCGGTGGCCGAGGAGCTCAAGCACGAGCGCCAGGCGCGCTTTATGGCAACACAGGAAAAAATCAGCGCGCGTCGGCTCGCGCGCAAAGTCGGAAAAGACATGCGCGTTCTGGTCGATGAGGTGCGCGATGGCGTGGCGCTGGCACGCTCGTCGGCTGATGCGCCGGAAATAGACGGGGTCGTGCGCATCGCCAAACCGGGCGGCCTGAAGGCGGGCGATTGGGCCGAGGTGACGGTAACTTCCAGTGACGCGCACGATTTGCGTGCCAAACTGCGCATCGCCGCAAAATAAACCGAATATTTTCCAAGACAAGGAGACTGACATGGCCCAACGCGAGGTAGTGGTGCTTTCCGGGGTGCGTACTGCGATTGGTGACTACGGCGGGGCGTTGAAGGACGTGGCGCCGACCGCGCTTGGCGCTGCTGTGGTGCGCGAGGCGGTGGTGCGGGCGAAAATCGACGCAGCCGCCGTCGGCCATGTGGTTTTCGGCAGCGTCATCCACGGCGAGGCGCGCGACATGTACCTGTCGCGTGTCGCCGCCATTGACGGCGGCCTCGCCAATGGCACGCCCTGCCTTACCGTCAACCGCCTGTGCGGTTCCGGCTTGCAGGCCATCGTGTCGGCCTCGCAGCACATCCTGCTGGGCGACTGTGATATCACCCTCGCCGGCGGGGCGGAAAGCATGAGCCGCGCCGCCTATATCATGCCGGCGGCGCGCTGGGGCCAGCGCATGGGCGATATCGGCGTGATTGACGCCATGACCGGCGCATTGCACGATCCCTTCGGCCACGGCCACATGGGTATCACTGCGGAGAATATCGCCGCCAAGTACGGCATCACGCGCGAAGAGCAGGATGCCTTCGCGCTCGAGTCGCACCACCGCGCCGAAAAAGCGCTCGATGCGGGGCATTTCAAGACACAAATCACCGGCGTCGAAATCAAGGGCCGCAAGGGAACGGTGGTGTTCGACACCGATGAGCACGTGCGCCGCGGCATGAAAATAGAAGACCTGCAAAAGCTGCGCGCCGCTTTCAAGAAGGACGGCACGGTCACCGCCGGTAATGCTTCCGGGCTGAACGATGCGGCTGCGGCGGTGGTGCTGGCTGATCGCGCGGCCGCGGAAAAACAGGGATTGAAACCGCTTGCCCGTCTGGTCGCCTACGCCCATGCCGGCGTCGATCCGCAACTGATGGGCCTCGGACCGATTCCGGCGGTGAAGCGTGTGTTCGAAAAAGCCGGGCTCAAACCGGCTGACATGGACGTGGTCGAGTCGAACGAGGCATTCGCAGTGCAGGCGATGGCGGTGACGCGCGACCTCGGGCTTGATCCGGCGAGGGTCAACCCTAACGGCGGCGCGGTCGCGCTCGGTCACCCGATAGGCGCGACCGGCTGCATTCTTACCGTCAAGGCGATCTACGAATTGCATCGCACGCAAAAGCGCTACGCACTGGTGACCATGTGCATCGGTGGCGGCCAGGGCATCGCCGCGATTTTCGAGAGGATGTAGGCGTGGACTACCGCAACCTCGGCCGCAGCGGTCTCAAGGTTTCCAAAATGTGCCTGGGAACCATGATGTTCGGCGACCGCACCGATGCCGCCGAGGCGGCGCGCATCGTCGCTTCGGCGTGCGATGCCGGTGTCAATTTCATCGACACCGCCGACCAGTACGCCAAGGGCGAGTCCGAGCGCATCACCGGCAAGCTCATCGCCGCCGAGCGCGACCGCTGGGTGCTGGCGACCAAGGTTGGCAATCGCATGGGCGATTCGCCCAACGACGGCGGCCTGTCGCGCGCCTGGATATTGCGCGCCATCGACATGAGCCTGGACCGGCTCGATACCGACTATGTCGATATCTATTACTTTCACATCGACGATGCGGACACGCCGCTCGATGAGTCGGTGGCGGCGATGGGTGATGTCATCGCCCAGGGCAAGGTGCGCTATTGGGGGGTTTCCAATTTTCGCGGCTGGCGCATTGCCGAGGCGGTGCGGCTCGCCGCCGACATGGGCGTGCCGGCCCCGGTCATTTGCCAGCCTTATTACAACGCCATGAACCGCATGCCCGAGACCGAGGTGATTCCGGCGTGCGCACACTACGGACTGGGCGTGGTGCCCTACAGCCCGCTCGCGCGCGGCGTGCTTACGGGGAAGTACAAACCCGAGGGCGCGCCGCCGCCCGATTCGCGCGCCGGCCGCAAGGACGCGCGCATGCTGCAGACCGAGTTTCGACCCGAGTCGCTCGCCATGGCGCAGACCATCAAGGCGCATGCGGAAAAGCGCGGCATGAGCGCCGGGCAATTCGCCGTCAATTGGGTCCTGAACAACGGCGCCGTCACCTCCGTGCTGGCCGGTCCGCGCACCCTCGAACAATGGAACGAATACCTGGGTGCCCTCGCGCACGGCTTTACCGCCGAGGACGAGGCGCTGGTCGACGGCCTGGTGCATACCGGCCACCCCTCGACCCCCGGTTATAACGATCCGCGCTACCCGCTGACCGGCCGCCAGCCGCAAACGGCTGCGGGCTGATTCATTTAGCCCCGGTCGGCTTCGGCGCGCGCGCTCAGCATGCGCTGCGCCTGGCGTGTCGCCATGAAAATGCCGCTGGCAACGATGATGGCCATCCCGGTCAGTGACCAGGCGTCGGGGAAGCTGTCAAACACCAGGTAACCGAGCAGCAGCACCGCCACCACTTGCACGTAAATAAACGGCGCAAGCAAGGAAGCCGGTGCATGGTCGAAGGCCTTGATCAGCACAAAATGGCCGATACCGGCAAGCACACCGAGCATTACATACAAGAAAGCATGGAATACGCTTTGTGGCGTGACCCAGTAAAAGGGCAGGATGCAGGACATGATCACGGCGCCGATCAGCCCGCCGTAGAACAGCGTCGGCAGGGTGCTGTCGATGCCGCTTAATTTGCGCGTCAGCAGCTGGTACGAGGCGTTGAAGAAAGCCGTGCAAAGCGGCAGCAACGCGACCCAGGTGAACACCCCGGTGCCCGGCCGGATGATCAGTACAACGCCAAAAAACCCCAGCCACACCGCGATCCAGGCCGGACCATCGACGCGCTCGCGCAGCAAGGGTACCGACAGCGCCATCAGGATCAGGGGCGCGGTAAAGCTGATGGCGGAAGTCTCGGCCAGGGGCATCAGCGATAGCGCGGTGAAAAAAGTCAGCGATGCGCAGACCAGCACCGTGCCGCGCGCCA